>JACCDN010082674.1_pt1 | contig 194122 bp, 175 predicted proteins | sample 7441691 | NCBI WGS metagenome assembly JACCDN01 (sample SAMN15323439, study PRJNA562643) | freshwater metagenome | isolation source: river surface water | place: USA:Blue River Watershed | collected 2017-08-16 | reverse complement strand
TAGTGCGAGTGATTTATCCTTGTTGTCAAGCCAACCGGTGATAAATCCATTAGTAGTAGTAATTCCAGCGAAAAGCAACTTTGGTTCCTTTAGTGTGACGGCCTCGAGCAATAGTGATCAGCCGGCGCATATATTGGTAGATGGTAGTAGTGTCAGTTTTACAGTGACTCAGGGTGTTATAACGGTTATTAATAGGAAGATCGATGTGGGGCTAGGTGTATCTGTTAATCATGACGGTCTTAATGACTGCTTGGTGATTAGGAATATTGAGCGTTATCCAGACAATCGTGTAGATATTGTTGATCGTCAGGGTGTAACGGTTTATTCGACCAGGATTTATGACAATGTTGATAGGGTTTTTTGTGGTATATCGAATGTTGGTTCTTCCGCGTACCGATTACCCTCAGGCCCTTATTATTACGTTGTTAGGCTAATAGACAAAACCCAAGACTCCAATAATACTCGGGAAGAAAAATTCTATAGCTCCTTCGAGTGTAAAGCCCCAGAGTAAAGGGTAATTAAGTAAAATAGATCACAATCATCATTCATTTAGAGTTTATGGAACTAACGTTCATAAAGTTTATTTCTTAAATAATGATCCATAATGACAAGGGCAGCCATGGCTTCTACAATGATTACGGCACGCGGAACTACACAAGGATCGTGTCGACCTTTGCCCAAAATTTCTACTGTTTTACCCATTGTATCGATAGTACTTTGCGCTTGCATGAGCGTGGCTACAGGTTTAAAAGCCACTTGAAAGGAGATATTCATTCCATTGGAGATTCCTCCTTGGATACCCCCTGAAAAATTACTTTGAGTTTGGTAGATTAGTTTTCCATCGATAGAGGTACTGGCTAGGGGAATATCATTATGTGCTGATCCCCTCATGGTAGATCCAGCGAAACCAGAACCGTATTCAAATCCATGCACAGCATTGATGCTAAGCATCGCCTTACCCAGATCGGCATGTAACTTGTCGAACACTGGATCGCCTAATCCTACCGGACAATGTTGAATGATACAGGCTATTTTCCCTCCAATGGTATCACCCACTTTACGTACTTCGTCAATGAGTTGAATCATTTCATGAGCGGTGTTTGTATCTGCACAACGGACCAAATTACTTTCTCGAATTGTGAACAGTTCATCTAGGTCGTCAGTATTTAATGAAGGAGTATCAATACTTCCAACAGATGAAACATGCGCAAAGATTTGCACACCAATCTTTTTCAAAAGCAATTTAGCCACAGCACCAGCAGCTACTCGGGCGGCAGTCTCCCTGGCTGAGGAACGTCCGCCTCCACGATAATCCCTATGTCCATATTTGGTGTAGTAAGTATAATCAGCATGAGAGGGGCGAAAGGTATCCTGAATATGTGTGTAGTCTTTGGATCGCTGATCCTCATTGGGGATGAGCATGGTTAAAGGAGTTCCAGTCGTTTTTCCCTCAAATACGCCCGATAGTATTTGTACACAATCACTCTCTTTACGCTGTGTAGTAATTTTTGATTGTCCTGGTCGACGTTTGTCTAACTCAGCCTGAATAAAATCAAGATCAATATTTAGGTTGGAGGGGCAACCATCGATCACTACGCCAATAGCTGGGCCATGTGATTCACCAAAGGTGGTTATTCGAAATAAGGTTCCAAATGAGTTTCCTGCCATATGTTTTACGATATCAGTATAAAAGTCTAAGGTCTATGCCGCTAATTGGTTATATGCATTAGATCATCCCAAAAATGAGGATAAGATTTGATCACCACTTGAGCATCTTCAATTTCTATTTCTTTGATCATCAAGGCAAGTGGTGCAAAGGCCATGGCCATTCGGTGATCATCATAAGTATTGATGATTAGCCGGCTAGGAAAGTGAAGTGCGCTACAGTCTAATTGATATACTTGGTGATTTTCAATCAGTTTAACACCCAGTTTGGCCAGTTCGTTTTGAAGCGCTTGTATTCGATCTGTTTCTTTTATTTTCAGAGTTTCCAAACCAGTAAAAGTGGCATCATGGCCCAAGGCTGCACAACAAACAATCACTGTTTGGGCCAAATCGGGACATTCCTTAAAGTCAAATTGTTTACATACGGAGGTTTTAGATTCTTTTTTGAGAAAAACACCTCCATTTTGAAATCGAGAAGTGACTCCAAAGTGAGCCATGATTTCTACAATTTTTCGATCACCTTGTAGACTATAACTATTTAACCCAGGAAGGAAAAATTCAGCTTCATCGGCTAATGCAGCTATTGAATACCAATAGGAAGCTGCACTCCAATCTGGTTCCACATAAATTGTACAGGTATTAAAGTCTTGATGAGAAATGCGAATGGTGGATTTGTTCCAGACATGTTTAATACCAGCTTGCTCTAGCATGGCTAAGGTCATCTCAACGTATGGCCTAGAAGTTAGTTCACCTTCAATTTTTAATTCTAGTCCCATAGGTAATTGAGGTGCAATGAGTAATAATGCCGAAATATATTGGCTACTTATGTCGCCTCGAATAAGTACTTGGTAACTTACTTGTTTTAGTGGCCCTTTAATTTGCAATGGGGGGTAACCTTTGTTTTCTTGGTAGCTAATGTGAGCGCCTATTTGGTTTAAGGCATCTACTAAAATGCCAATAGGACGTTGCTTCATACGATTAGATCCAGTTAGAATTACCTCTGCTTGTTGTAAAGTATAGTATGCGGTCAAAAATCGCATGGCCGTTCCTGCGGGTCCTACATCAAGTGTGATACTCTTTGAATGTAAAATTTGCTGTAAGGCGGTTGTATCAAGGGCTTCTGATAGGTTCTCAATTTTGATCTTTCCGCAGCTTAGTGCTTGCATGATAAGTGCCCGATTGCTTTGGCTTTTGGATCCAGTGAGTTTGATTGTACCAGATAAGGTGTGTCTATGAATCGATAGAACGATATTACTCGAGCTCATGGCTTTTTGGTTGTTTTAGTATTCATGATCTCTGTTTGTTTGCGGATCGATTCGCCATGTATAAGCTCTAGTAATTTGTTTGTGAAGTGAATATCCAGTTTTAAAGCTTGAGCAAAAGCTTGGCGTTTATTCATGATTTCGTCCCAGCGATTGACCTGCAAGATGGTTACATTATTATCGCGTTTGTATTGACCTATTTGATGCACAATTTGCATGCGTTCGGCCATTTTCTGAATAATTTGATCGTCAATTTTATCAATTTGTTGCCTTAGCTCGGTCAGCTTATCGGTAAATGTTTTATTCACAGATTCTACTGTCCGCAGTGCAAGTGAATTGATCAGGCTTACCAAATCACCTGGACTTAATTGTTGTTTGGCATCGGTCCAGGCGGATGAAGGATCAATATGTGTTTCAATCATTAAGCCTTGCATATCTAAATCAATCGCTTTCTGTGCGATATAGGGTATCAACTCTCGGTTACCACAAATATGACTTGGATCATTAATGATAGGCAATTCAGGACAAATTGTTTTTAGCTGGATAGCCATTTCCCACATCGGTTCGTTGCGGAAAGCTGTTTTTTCGAAGGAAGAAAATCCACGATGGATCGCAGCTAGCCTATTAATTCCTGCATGATTGATTCGTTCTAAAGCACCAATCCATAATGATAGATCCGGATTGACTGGATTTTTAACCATCACTGGAACATCAATGCCTCTTAAAGCATCGGCAATTTCCTGCACAGTAAATGGATTAACCGTTGAACGAGCACCTACCCATAAAATATCTACCCCACTTGCTAAGGCTTCTTCGACATGTTTGGCATTAGCGACTTCAACAGCTGTCATTAGGCCTGTTTCTGCTTTTGCACGTTGAAGCCATTTTAAGCCAATACTTCCGATTCCTTCGAATTCTCCTGGACGGGTACGTGGTTTCCATATCCCGGCGCGTAACACCGATACTTTACCTGTTTGAGCTAGTAAATGAGCTGTTGCTAAAAGTTGTTCTTCTGTTTCGGCACTGCATGGACCCGCTATAAGTAAGGGTTCATTTATTGGCTTGATCCAAGTATGTAGGGGTTGTATGCTTAACTTGAGTTTCATTGTATATTTTCTGTAATTAATAATTGATTCTATTGTGGAGTCGGTTTACACCTGATCGTTTTTTTGATATTCACCCATAATGGCAAAACTCCTAGTATATCTCAATACTTTTCTAATGGCAATATCATAGTTTTCTTGTTTGTTCCATTCTACATCGACATAAAAATTATATTCATTTCGTTTGCCTAATACGGGCATAGATTGTATTTTACTAAGATTGATATCTTGCTCAGCAAAAACATTGAGCACTTGAGCCAATGATCCAGCCTGATTACCTACTTGAAAGCAAAGTGAGGCTTTATTGTTTTGGAATATTTCTGTGGCTTTATTAGCTAAGATTAAAAAGCGGGTATAATTCTTTTTGTTTGATTCAATTCGTCTTTCCATGATGTTCAATTCATATAGGCTAGCAGCTAGTCCACCTGCAATAGCTACGGTATCAGTTAAGTTTTCGTCGCGGATTCTTTTGGCACAGGCAGCGGTATCATTGCTTTCAATGATTTGTAGATGAGGAAATTCATCAAAAAAATCGACACACTGACGAATCGCAATAGGATGGGACTGCACGTATTTGATTTGTTCAAATTTGACACCAGGGAGGGCTAGCAAATGAAGTTGTATCGGAAGATACACTTCACCAATAATGGCAAAATGATATTCACGTAGTAAGGTATAATTGGGTAGTAAGCTTCCTGCAATTGAGTTCTCAATCGCCATGACTACAAAGTCAGCTTGTTTATTTTTTAAAGCTTCACAGGTTTGTTTAAATGAATTGCATTCGATAGTTTGAATATCATTACCGAAGAACTTAAATGCGGCTTCTTCATGAAAAGAGGCCTTAATGCCTTGTATAGCAACTTTTCCTTTGACTGTCATAATTAGCAATAAAATAAAAAAGGTCCCAGTTTTTTAGCTGGGACCTTTTGTTTGTGGTTAATTCTTTTAAACAGACAAAACACAGTAGCCCAGTTTACTTTTAAAGTAAAAAAAACTGAACCAATATGTGTAAATAAATCTCATTTTATGATTTGTATATTTTCAAATATATACCTTTTAGTATAAAAAACTAATAATTTAATAAATTTATGATAAAATTTTAAAAAATACTGAGCCATAAATTAAAATCAGCACCTAGAATCCTTGATCTTATAAGGCAAACCTTAGCTAGCGTTTTTGCCTAGTCATCATAATGTCTCTGTCGAAGAGGTATAAGCCACTCTTATCTTCACCTATTAATTCTAATTTATCATTTAGTACGCGTGCATTTTTTTCTTCTTCGATTTGTTCACTTACGTACCATTGTAAAAAGTTATGAGTCGCATAATCTTTTTCCTTTAAGGCTAAGCTAACCAGATCATTAATACTATTTGATACAGCTATTTCATGTTGCAAAAATTGTTCAAACATGTTTTTTAACCCTTTGAAGGTAACAATAGGCTGTTCCAAGGTTGGAACCATAGCGAAACCTCCACGTTCGTTAATGAAACGCATTAATTTGAGCATATGGGTTCTTTCCTCATCACTTTGTCTGAAGAAGTATTCAGTAATATTATTATAGCCTGGTTGTATGTCACTCCAGCTTGCCATGGCTAAATATGCATGTGACGAGGCTGCTTCAAGTTTAACTTGATTATTTAACGCCTCTTGCATGGATTTTGATAACATGGTTGTGCTTATTTTAAGGTGAATTAACTATTATTTATTCGATCACTAATCTAGGTAACAAAAGTAGCATGTTCAATTTATTGTATCTATTTAAATTGATTCTTAAATGGGGGGAGGAGAAGGGAAAGATATAACTTACTGAGTCGGTCTAAAGTTTATTTTAGGAAATAATTGTCGGTTATTTTTGAGCGAAATAAGGCGAATTTTGGAGCAATAGTGGGAGACTATTGCTCCAAAATTAAACCAAATTGCATCCAAAAAGAACCAAAAGAATGAAATAAAATAAACTTTAGATCGGGGCTCGCTACCTAAAGCGCTTCAGAAACAACCTCATTTACTTCTGGAACCATGCGTTTAAGTAAATTTTCAATGCCTGATTTTAAGGTAATAGTTGAGGAAGGACAACCACTGCACGAACCACGAAGCTCTACGGTGACAATGCCATTTTGGAAGGATCGATAGCTAATTGCACCCCCATCCTGTTCTACTGCCGGACGAACATAATCATACAGTATTTGCTGGATTTTGATTTCTACTTCCGTTCCCTGAAAGTTTGAGGTTTCCTCTTCCTTTTCCTGAACCTTGGTTCCTGATTCTATAGCTGTTTTGATGAACTCTTTAAGAATGGGTTCAATATCCACCCAGTTTGAGTCCTCAGTTTTAGTAATTGTTACAAAATTACTAGCAAAAAATACCCCATTAACAAAATTAAAATTGAATAACTCATGTGCTAGGGGAGAATTGTGGGCACTTTCTCTTGTCGTAAAATCTATACTTCCATTAAGCAACAACTTGTTTACTAAGAACTTCTTCGTTGCTGGATTTGGCGTACCCTCTGTGTATATGTTGATTGTTCCCATAATGTTTTACAATAATACCAATTTTTCGGCACTGTTATTTAATCTTATTTTAATTTGCAGACCAAAGAGCAGGAGATTAACCTCCTTGAATGGGATCCATTAATTTATTCATGGCCATCATTTCTTGCATGGTACGCTGCATGGCTTCACTAGATCCATCTAAAAAGATCACATTTCCTTTTCCATACTCAGCAAAGTTTTTGATCGCCTCGGTCCACATGCTAAATAAAATAACAGAGGTATCTAACTTGGCTTGTTGCATCTCTTTAGCAGCCTGACTCATTCCTTTGGCTACTTCTTCGCGAAATAGTGCAACACCTTGTCCGCGTAATTGGGCTGCCAAACGCTCGGCTTCAGCAGCAATTTTGATAGCATTTCCCTCGGCTTCAGCTGCCTTTGTTTTGGTGATTAAAAGTGCTTGGCCTTCATTTTCAGCAGCAGCTTTTAGGTTGCTTGAGGCAACTACTTGGGCCATTGACTTAATAATTGTTTCGTCAAAAGTGATGTCGTTTAGTTGAAGGTCAAGAAGATGATATCCCCAAGTCTCCAATGTTTGATCGATTTGGTCCTTGACATCTGCAACAATTTCTTTGCGTAAAGAAAGTACTTCCGACTGTTTTTTTGTAGCAACAAAACCACGAATGCAACCTTCGATGGTTCTTCCAAGAGCCTGCATCAGGTTTCTATCGTCAATGAACTTAAAAGCAACATTCTTGATGCTTTCTTCAGAGGTATTGACTACCGAATAAAGTAACATGGCCTTAAAATAAACATTCGCTTGATCAATCGTGATGGCTTGAAATTCGAGTTCAATCGAACGATTTTGAATGGAAATACGCTTGAAAATAACCTCAATAAATGGAATCTTAAAATTCAATCCTGGATGCATCATCCTTCGGTACTTTCCAAAAACAGTGACCACTGCAATGTTACCCTGAGGAACCGTTACAAAAGACAAAAAAAGCGTGAGTAAGGCTATAGAGATCAGAATGAGTGGAACGACAGGCATGAGTGTTTAATTATCGGTTGACGCAAATGTACTGTAATGTATGAGTTGGCAGGGTAAAAAGTTTTACTTTCTTTGCGTGAGGAATAGTAGTGGAAAGCCCGCAGCGAAGCGAGGACTTGTAACGAATAGTCCGACCTGTCAGGGGCACGCCTAAAAAGTCTATTTATATAAAAAAAACTGCTTATGAATCTTTATAAAAACTGGCTTCGATATTGGAAAAATAGCCTTGCAGACGCACAAAGACTTCCCTTAACGTTTGATGAAACTAACTCGTTAGTACTGCCTTTCTCACTGCTGCATTTGATAAATGGCCATATTCCCCAATCTTATATCGAATCAATTTTTATTTATCAGGAAGAAAAAGTAAATAGAGATAAGGGCATTACAAATCGTTTGGATCCAAGGTGGAAATCAGTTGAAACTTTAGCCATTCATATTGCTTTGCTTACTTTAAATCCCAAGCCAGAGTATTTACAATTTACACGGGGAAATAAGCCGCTTTATCCATTTTGGATTCCTGCTATGTTGGAGCGTGAAGGCACCTTGCAGATTCATACCAATTTTTTTCCTTATGTATGTAGAGACTTTCTGGAGCCGCTCCCTGATGAATCTGAAGCTTTTGTATTTAGTTCGGTTGATTTAATTGACAAAGCTGCTGCTTTAACTTTAGCAAAGTTTGTGAACTGGGAAGCGTACTATAATTATGTCAATGAAGTCTTTCTGATGATTTCAGGAATGAGCTTAGACAATTATCAGCAACCTAATTATCTGGTAAAACACGAGCTTACTTTGGTTATTCAAGAAGAGACCAAAGGAGCTTCTGCTGGTATTATCGCCTTGTACGAGCATCTTCTTCATGAGGATAATTTACCTACTTTACTTAAACGCTTTATTTCTCTGGATATACTAGAAACAGGTTTACCTTTTGGCGTTGATCATTACCTTGATTTTCATTCCAAACACGTAGGTCAGATGAGCAGTTCGTTTCCCTTGTCTATCTCTCAGCGGAAAAGTCTTTATAATTTCATTAATAGTCCCAACGGTACTGTTTTTGCGGTCAATGGCCCTCCCGGAACAGGTAAGACAACCTTGTTACAAAGTGTGGTTGCCAATGCGGTAGTACGGGCGGCTATAGAAGGGAGGGAGGCGCCCCTCATTCTGGCCTGTTCGGCGAATAATCAAGCTGTAACTAATATCAACGAAAGTTTTTCAAAAGCGGAAAGTAATTTGAAAACACTTGAAGGACGTTGGTTGCCTAACTTCCAAGGGTATGCTACTTATTTACCTTCAGCGAATAAGGAAGAGTTAAATGCCATTAATTACATCAAACCTAGAGGAAAAGGAACTTTTGAAGCTTTAGAAAAGCGTGAATACCTGTCAGGGGCCCAGTCTTATTATTTAGATAAAGCAAATACGTATTTAAGTAAATATTATTCGAGTGTCGATGAGGTAGTTAATGCTTTGCAGCAAGAGATTAAAGCAATTCAAAATGAGGTAGCATGGGCCAGTAAGCTATGGAAGGATTTATTAGTCAAGGAACAGCATTTACTACAACTGGTTGATCTTAAATATGCCGCTGATATTGCTCAAAATCCCGCCTTATTCTGGCAGGGTTTTAAACTTCATTTGGAAAAGATGGAGCATAGAATACTGAAATACTTCCAAGGAGAACCTATTCTAAAGACACTTCTCTGCCTATGTCGATTCCCCAAGAGTCTAAAGGAAAGGGAATTAGCGTTAAAAGTCTTTTTTAGAGGCTCGTTAATAACTACTAAAAACTTAAATCTTTCTTCGAAAGTCAGTTTGTTGGAATTTTTTGTTACCACCATAGAAGAGATAAGTGAGCTTAATGATATGTATTTGAAGTGGCAGAAATGGAAAAAAGTTAATGATATAAAAACTGACCCAGTGGATACCGAAGAGGCGATGTGGGGTAAAGAATATTTGAAATTAAAAGAGAAAAAATTTGGTCCTACTTATTTTTATGATGAGTTGGACGTTAAGCATAGGCATAAGGCCTTTCAATTGGCCATTCATTATTGGGAAGGGCGGTGGTTGCAAGCCATGCAGGAACAGGGGGATAAAAAATTTAAAAGGACTGAAATTGATCAAAAAAGACTCTGGAGAATCAGGTCTATGCTGACCCCTTGTTTTGTAAGTACATTTTATATGGCGCCTAAGTTCTTTTCTTACTCATTGAACTTGGGAAAATTTGATAATCCCATATGGAAATACCCGCCTTTGCTCAGCTTTATTGATTTATTAATTGTTGATGAATCGGGTCAGGTTAGTCCAGAAATAGGTGTAGCTATTTTTTCTTTGGCAAAAAAAGCAATGGTCGTAGGGGATGTTAAACAAATTGAGCCAGTATGGAATATTGTCCCTAAAATAGACATGGGAAATCTAATGAAATTTGATCTGCTTCAGTCGTCGAGTAAGAATTTACCTGATTCATTGATTGATAAAGGTTTTCTAGCTTCTTCGGGAAGTATTATGAAGATGGCCCAAAACGCCTGTCATATCCTAGAACCTCAAAATAAATTAAAAGAGCGCGGAATGATTCTAACTGAACATCGGAGATGTAATGACGAAATCATTCAATATTGTAATGATCTGGCTTATTCTGGAATGCTAAAACCAATGAAGGGTACAGCAAAAGCAGGGCAATTATTCCCCTCGATGCTGCTTTTACATGTAGAAGGTAAGTCTGCTATGGTAAATAACCAGCGAACAAATAGTAAAGAAGCGGAGTTTATTGCAGCCTGGCTTATTCAAAATAAATATCAAATAGAGTCTCATTATGGGGCAGATAAGAAAAATATCAGTGTTGAAGATCTTGTGGGGGTAATTACCCCATTTACTGGTCAAAAAATGCTCCTTATACATCAATTAAGAAGTGTAGGACTAAATACCAATAGAATGAAAATAGGTACAGTTCATGCCTTGCAGGGGGCTGAAAAGGAGATTATACTATTTTCAACAGTATATGGAGTTGGTGAGGTAGGTACTATGTTTTTTGATATTGAAAACAAGCCCAATATGTTAAATGTAGCTGTTTCCAGAGCTAAAGAGACTTTTATCGTGGTTGGGAATGAACAAATTCTAAATGTGAATGCCCAAACACCTTCTGGCTTATTGAGAAGATATTTGCAGAAACCATTGCAGGAGCCAGATATTTTGGTTTTATATGATGACGAAAATTATGAAACAGATGAAGCCAAAGTTTATTCAGTAGAAAGTGAACTACTTTAGCTTGCTAAAATATTTTTCCTGGATTTAATATCCCATTAGGGTCAAACAGCTGCTTTATTCCCCGCATAAGTTGGAGATGTGTAGTTGAATATTTAATTGGCATGTATTCTTTTTGTACAAGGCCAATGCCATGCTCTCCAGATAGAGTTCCTCCGAGTTTGACTGTCAATTGAAATAATGCAGTGATACCTTCTTTCAGCTTATTTGTCCAATCAGTATCACTCATAGTGCCTTTGATAATATTGATATGTAGATTTCCATCACCAGCATGACCGTAGCAAATGGATTGAAACCCATACTGATGCCCAATTTCCTTGATCCCCCGAATTAATTGAGGCAATTCGGCTCGAGGTACTACGGTATCTTCTTCTTTGTAAATCGAATGTGCTTTTACTGAAACAGCCATAGTACGGCGCATCTTCCAAAGCGCCTCTTTTTGTGTAACCGTATCTGCTAACAGAACATCTAGACAGCTGTTTTCTACTAATACCACGTTTAGCTTTTCGCTTTCTTCAACCAATATGTCCATATTGTGGCCATCGAGCTCAATTAATAGAAAAGCCTCGGCTCCCTGCTGGGTGCTAAAATGGATATGATCATGTTCGATCACCCACTCGATTCCCCGAAGTTCCATAAATTCAAGAGCTGATGGAGTCAATCCTGCCCTAAAAATAGCTGATACTGCCTGGCAAGCTTGTTCATTGGTAGTAAAAGAAGCGAGTAGTAATATGTCCTTAGACGGCTTGGGAATTAGTTTCACAACAATCTTAGTAATGATTCCTAAAGTACCTTCTGAGCCAATAAATAACTGAGTGAGATTATAACCTGAGGCATATTTTAAGGTGTTGGCACCTGTCCAAATGATTTCACCACTGGGCAAAACCACCTCAAAGTTGAGTGCGTATTCCCGAATGGTACCATATTTGACTACCCGTGGTCCTCCGCTACCATGAGCCATATTTCCACCAATGAAACAAGTTCCTTTGCTAGCAGGATCTACTGGATAGTATAATCCTTTGGCTGCAACGGCATCCATTAATACCTCCGTAATCACACCAGACTCTACGGTTGCTTGGAGGTTGCGCTCATCGATATCTAGGATCTTATTAAATTTTTCCATCGAAATAACAAGCCCTCCGTATACCGGTAGTGCTCCACCACTTAAACTTGTGCCTCCTCCTCGAGGCGTAACTGGAATAAGGTGCTTGTTACATAGCGTGAGTAATTGGGAAATTTGAATGGTACTACTAGGTAAGACAACCACCTCTGGATAAAAATGCAAGTCTTCGGTTTCGTCGTGGGCATATTTTTCCAAAGACTTGCGCGCTGTGATCATTTGGTCAGCACCTACAATTTGACCGATCTGATTTAGTATTAGTTCGTTAATTTGTTGATAATGTTTCATCTATTCGATATTAATTCAACAAAAGAATTATTTACTTCTCCACAAACAGAAGGATGTATTTTGCGGACGATTATACGAATGGTTTTGATGGCTGAAAATTCGCCTTCTACTCGTTTTAAGATGGCGTGAGCAAGGGTTTCGATCAATTTGCTTGTTTTTTTCATTTCGGAAGAGACGATTTGATAGAGTTGCTCGTAGTTGACAGTTTGTGCCAAGTCATCATGGTTCCAGTTTGATACGTCTAGCTCTACTTCAATATCGACTATAAATTCGCTACCTAGAATTTGTTCTATGGGATAGAAACCATGGTAAGCGAAAAAGCGAGCGCCCTGTAAACCTATCTTTTGATGAATAGAATTCATAAGAAACAAAAAACAAAAGTAGTATTTCAGATGAATGCTTAGGCTGTCAAAATGACGCAATATTTTGCTTTGGAATAACCCTTGTTGATAGCATTCCGTAATCTTTACAAATACAGATTTTTACGTTATGCAAGAAAAAGGAACTATTTCGATTCACACGGAAAATATCTTTCCGATCATTAAAAAGTTTTTATACTCTGACAATGAAATATTCCTTCGGGAATTGGTGTCTAATGCAGTCGATGCAACACAAAAAATAAAGCGATTATCTTCTCTTGGTCAATTTAAAGGCGATTTAGGCGATCTTAGAGTGAGGGTATCTTTTGATGAGCAGAAAAAAACGCTAACCATTTCCGATAATGGATTAGGGATGACTGCCGAGGAAATCAAAAAATATATCAATCAAATTGCATTTTCTGGAGCTACTGAGTTTGTTGAAAAGTTTAAAGATGCTAAAGATGCAAATGAAATTATCGGCAAATTTGGAATGGGATTTTATTCGGCTTTTATGGTGGCCGATCAGGTGGAGATAGATACCTTATCATACCAAGATGGCGCTGAAGCTGCACGATGGACTTGTGATGGAAGCACTGAATTTGAAATCAGTAAAAGCAGTCGTACTACCCGTGGAACAGATATCATTCTCCACATTAATAAGGATTCTGAAGAGTTTTTAAATCAAGGTAAACTACAGGGTATTCTTACAAAATATTGTCAATTTTTGCCTATCCCGATTCAATTTGGAACCAGATCTACTCAGGAGCCTGATGGGGAAGATAAAGATGGCAAGCCCCAATACAAGACGGTTGAAGTCGATAATATCATGAATAATACTCAGCCAATATGGACAAAAGCTCCGACAGAATTAAAAGAGGAAGATTATTTGGCTTTTTATAGGGAGCTGTATCCTTTCTCGGAGGACCCACTATTTTGGATTCATTTGAATGTAGATTATCCTTTTAACCTAACTGGGGTATTATATTTCCCCAAGGTGAAGAATGATTTTGAACTGCATCGTAATAAGATTAAGCTTTTTTCTCGCCAGGTATTTATTACCGATGAGGTTAAGGATGTAGTGCCTGAATTTTTAATGCTCTTGCATGGAGTAATTGACTCTCCAGATATTCCATTAAACGTTTCTCGAAGCTTTTTGCAAGCGGATAGTCATGTCAAAAAAATCAATACATATATCACTAAGAAAGTAGCCGATAAGCTAGCTGAACTTTATAAAAACGATCGTAAGGCTTATGAAGGAAAATGGTCAGACATCGGTCTTTTTGTAAAATATGGGATGATTAGTGATGAAAAATTTTACGAGAAGGCCAAAGATTTTGCTTTACTTGAAAATACCCAAAAAGAACTTTTTACACTTGACGAGTATGTTCAGAAGGTAAAAGAAGTTCAAACAGATAAAGATGGAACTTTGGTTTATTTATATACCACTGATCAGGCTAAACAGGATGCCTTCATCCAGTCAGCGGGCAAAAAGGGCTATGATGTGCTGATAATGAATTCGCCGATTGATGGTCATTTCATCAGTCATTTTGAGCATAAGCTAGAAAAGACAGCTATTAAACGAGTTGATTCGGATAGCATCGAAAAATTAATTCAAAAAACAGATACACCTGAGCATATTCTCAACGAGGAAGAGGTAACCAAGATCAAATCCATTTTTGAAAAAGCAATCAATAAGCCAGGCATGCACCCTGAGGTAGAAAGTCTGAGTACGGACGAACTCCCTGTGATAGTGACTATGGATGAGTTTATGCGTCGGATGAAAGATATGGCTAAGATGGGTGGAGGCATGGGTTTTTATGGTTCGATGCCGGATCGTTATAAAGTGACCATTAATGGAAACCATCAATTAATTGGTCGGATTTTGCAAAGCCAAGATGAAGCTGAGCAGCAAGGATTAGCACGTCAGGCATTTGATTTGGCTCTTTTAGCACAAGGGATGCTTAGCGGCGCTGAACTGACTGAGTTTGTGAATCGGAGTGTGAGTTTGATTTAAGTATCACCACAGCCCCCTCTAAAGTAGAGGGGTTTCTTATTTGGTCATCTTAAATACCTAAAACATGCCCTATAAAACCAATCAAGGTTTAGCAGAGAGTGTACGGGAACCGTTACCTGAGGCATGCACAAGACATTTTCAGAATGGCTTTTAATCATGCTTACGATAAGTACAAGGGTCGAAAAATCGTAGGGATCCAAGCAGCACTCGTGAAGAAGCCACTATTAAAGTGGCTTGGAGTGTAATTAAAACAAAATATCATAAAGATGAAGAAAGTAGACAGTGATTTTAAAATAAAAAAAATTAAAAGTTTGCTTTTAGGTGTTTGTATGTCATATGCTTCGACTGGTTGGAGTCAAATCGATCTACAACATCATTTTAAAGATTGTCATGTTCAGGGTAGCATCACAATCCTTGACTATAAGCGTAATAAATGGACATATAGTGATTCGGCCAATGCCCAAGTGAGAACTTTACCGGCATCTACATTTAAAATTATAAACTCATGTATTGTATTGGAACTGGGAGTAATTAAAGACGAAAATGAATTCATTAAATGGGATGGCAAAGATCGGTCACCGGTGGGGATGCAAATAGATGCCTGGAATCGTGATAACAATCTCAAAGAAGCTTATCGAAATTCAACTGTTTGGTTTTATGTAGAATTGGCCAAGCGAATAGGGAAGAAAAGATATTTGGACTATTTAACCAAGTGTCATTATGGAAATTTGGATATTTCCGAAAAGGGAGATGATTTCTGGAATTATGGCCATTTTGGAGTTTCACCTATCGATCAGATTCAATTCTTGAAAGCTTTTTATGAGGAAAAATTACCTTTTTCGAAAAAAACCTATGCAATAGTTAAACGTGTCATGATCTCCGATAAAACTTCTCACCAAAAAAATCAGTACACGATGCGATATAAAACGGGCTGGACAGATCAAGATGGGATTGATATCGGTTGGTGTGTGGGTTATGTGGAACGAAAAGACAATATTTATTTTTTTGCGACACGTTTGACTAAAAAGAATGATGTGCCCAATTCCAATTTTATGAACTGTCGGAAAGAGATTACAAAGACTATCTTGAGGCAGATGAAAGTAATCGAGTAAAATATTTCGACGAGATAGTTATTTGAAATATAAACCAATGACCATCAGTGCTAACGTAATAAACAAACCAACGGTCCATTTTAATAGATCTGTTTTATCAACGAAGGTTTTTTCGATTTTTGCTTCCGATGTAAGCAGTCAAGTTTTCTGCTGTTTATCTGTCAAGTTTATCACTTAAAAAACTATAAAGCTGGGTAATTGAAATATCCATATTCTTTGTTCAGTATAGCTCTATTGTAAAAACATCACCGGTGAAAAACTAGGAATGATGGTTAAGTGTCAGTTTAGCAAAAAAATCCCACAGCACGATACCCGCAGACACTACGATATTAAATGAATGCTTAATGCCAAATTGAGGAATTTCAATACAGGTATCAATCAGCTTCATAGCCTCATTGCTCACGCCACTTACTTCGTTGCCAAAAATGAGTACATACTTTTTATCAGATTCTGGCATAAACTGGTGGAGCATGACACTATTCTCGGCTTGTTCGATGGCTACAATTTGGTATCCGTTTGATTTTAATTGATGAATGGCCGACTCTATATTGGCCAAGTAAGTCCAATCAATTGATTGAGTAGCCCCTAAAGCTGTTTTTTCTATTTCGCGATGAGGGGGTTGGGCAGTTATCCCACATAAATAAATATGCTCGACAGCAAATCCATCAGCGGTCCGAAAAATAGACCCAATATTATGCATGCTTCGTACACTGTCTAGTACAAGTACAAGCGGTAGTTTGTTTTGCTGTTTAAATTCTGAAACAGTTACACGGTTTAGCTCATCTAGCTTTAATTTTCGCATTCCCAAAAGTCCGTCAATTTTATGGTCCATACAAATGATGCGAATATCTACCTTTGTGCTCTCACGAGCCGGTCTAAAATTTATTTTATAAAGTTATTGCCGGTTATTTTTGAGCGAAATGAGGCAGATTTTGGAGTCATAGTGGGACGACTATGGCGAAAAATCTAACGAAATTGCAGCCAAAAAGAATCAAAAGAATGAAATAAAATAAACTTTAGACCAGCTCACAATTAAATAGCAATACCATTGGCAAAAGCAGACAAAAAAACGACTCCTTTAATGCAACAATACAGCACTATCAAGACCAAATATCCGGGTGCTTTGCTGCTCTTTCGTGTAGGCGATTTTTATGAAACTTTTGGAGAAGATGCTGTGAAGGCTTCACGTATTTTGGGTATTGTGCTAACCAAAAGGGCCAATGGGACTGCTGCGCATGTGGAGTTAGCAGGGTTTCCTCATCATTCTTTAGAAACCTATTTACCAAAACTTGTTCGGGCTGGGGAGCGGGTAGCTATTTGTGATCAGTTGGAAGATCCCAAAGCGACCAAAACCATTGTCAAGCGTGGTGTTACAGAGCTAGTCACGCCGGGGGTATCCTATAATGATACCATTATTCAGCAGAAGTCAAACAATTATTTGGCTTCTTTGTATGCCGAAAAGAATCTATTGGGGATTGCTTTTTTAGATATTTCTACAGGTGAGTTTCTAGTTGCTCAAGGGCCCGCATCATACATTGATAAACTTTTGCAAAGTTTTAAGCCTAGTGAGATTATTTTTCCCAAAAACTACCGAAATACTTTCGTCGAAACTTTTGGTGAGCAATTCTATACCTATGTACTGGATGAGTGGCCATATGGTGGGGATTATGCATCTTCTTTTTTACTCAAACACTTTGAAGTACAATCGCTTAAAGGCTTTGGGATTGAAAAACTGAATTTAGCTATCGTTGCTGCTGGTGTTGCTTTGCATTATCTGAATGAAACAGAGCATCGAAATCTGCAACATATTTCCTCAATATCGCGAATTGAAGAAGATCGTTATATGTGGCTTGATCGTTTCACCGTACGTAATTTGGAATTATTGGGCTCTCCGAATGAAAACGCCAGTACTTTGGTTGATGTGTTGGATCAAACTGTTTCGCCGATGGGGGCTCGATTGCTTCGCCGATGGATAATTATGCCTTTGAAAGAAAAAAAGTCCATTGAGGAGCGTTTGGCTGCAGTTGACTTTTTGGTACAACAAACAGATTTACGTGAAGCATTGCTTCATGCAATTAAACCAATCGGAGATCTGGAACGACTCATTTCTAAAATAGGTTTATTAAGAGCCAGTCCACGTGAAGTGATACAGCTTAAAAAAGGTCTACAAGCCATTGCTCATATTAAAAATCTATGTGAACAAGCAGCCCTTCCTGTTTTACAAACTATTGCTAAACAACTTGATCCCTGTACGTTGATTCATGATCGGATCGAGAATGAATTAAATACAGAGGTTCCGGTACTCCTTAGTAAAGGTGGAGTGATTGCCGACGGGGTAGATCAGGAGCTCGATCGACTGCGTAAAATAGCTTTTGGTGGTAAAGACTATTTAATTGAAATTCAAAAGCGAGAGGCGGAAAATACGAGCATTCCTTCTTTAAAAGTTGCTTTTAATAATGTATTTGGCTACTATTTGGAAGTAACTCATACCCATAAAGATAAAGTACCAAGTGATTGGATTCGGAAACAAACTTTAGTCAATGCCGAACGTTATATTACCCCTGAACTAAAGGAATATGAAGAACAGATACTAGGAGCCGAGGAAAAAATACTGGGTCTGGAGACTAAGCTTTATCATGAGCTTATCTCTGCTTTTACAGAGTATATTAAGCCTATTCAGCGCAATGCACAACTAATAGCCAGGCTAGATGTATTAATCAATTTTGCCGTTTTGGCCATCAAGAATTACTACGTTAAACCTCAAATCGATGAAGGGAATCGCCTAGATATTAAAGGGGGAAGACATCCCGTAATCGAAAAAAGATTGCCACTAGGAGAGGAGTACATCACCAACGATATTTTTTTAGATGATCAAACGCAGCAAATTGTCATTATTACGGGGCCAAATATGGCTGGTAAATCAGCTTTGTTACGTCAAACAGGGTTAATTGTTTTGATGGCTCAAATGGGTTGTTTTGTTCCAGCAAAGGAAGCCCAGATTGGTGTGATTGATAAGCTATTTACCCGTGTAGGAGCATCTGATAATCTATCAACAGGAGAGTCCACTTTTATGGTTGAGATGAGTGAGACAGCTAGTATTTTGAATAATTTGTCAAACAAAAGCTTAGTTCTTTTAGACGAAATTGGTCGTGGAACAAGTACTTATGATGGTATTTCTATCGCTTGGGCTATCTCAGAATATTTACATAGTCACCCATCTGCGAAGGCAAAAACGCTTTTCGCAACGCATTATCACGAATTGAATGAACTAAGTAATTCATTTAGCCGAATCAAAAACTTTAACGTAACGGTTAGAGAAATTAATAATAAAGTTATTTTTCTAAGGAAGTTAATGCCCGGTGGAAGTGAACATAGTTTTGGAATCCATGTGGCCAAAATGGCAGGCATGCCCACTAAGTTAGTTTCTAGAGCAAACGAAATTCTGAAACGTTTGGAACAAGAGCGAACAGGGGGAGAGCAAATCAAAGACAGCATCAAAAGGGTGCAGAAACAAGCCTATCAGTTGCAAATGTTTAGTGTTGAAGATCCAGTTTTAATAAAAATACGAGATGTGCTAAATCATCTGGATGTGAATACACTCACCCCTGTAGAGGCACTCATGAAACTAGATGAAATACAGCGTGTGTTAAAAAACTAGTAAAGTAGCCAGTCTAAAATTTACCTGAATTTTGTTTTTAATTTTCTTCGGCTGCAATTTCGTCAGATTTTTAAGAATACATTTCATGTTATGGTACCATAATATGAAATGTATAGGTCTTACACTTAGACGAGTGATTATCAAGCCTTTTAACGCCACGATCAAAGCTTACCTGCACCGCTCCATCTTTAATGATTTTTTTTGTTTTACTCACATTTCTCTCTTAGAGGGTATATAGTTATTTCATTTTTTATAATTAAAATTCCCCCAATTTTTAATATATGTATAATATTTCTTTTGCCTTCCTCTTCGCATCACTACTATTTATCTCTTCTTGCCGTAAAGAAAATTACCAACAACTCCTTCGTTCCGAAAATAATAGACTGGCTTCTGTTGATGAAGATTACACTTTGCTTTACTCCATTTATACCGAAGGGGGTTCAGTATTTGATCTTTATAGAGATTCAGAAGGCTTTGTCAGTATCTATAAGAAGAAATCAGGAAGTGAATCTCACGATATCAAACTGACGATAAAAGATATTAATGGGAAAACCTATCCATTTACTACTTCCTATATGTCAGGCTATCAAAATAGAAAGACAAATATCAAAGACCGAATAAAGGTTCTGAAAGGAGAAATTATATTATTTGAAGAAGGAAAGGGTAATACTTCGCTAAACGAAGCCATTTACTACAATAAGGAGCGAAAGGACATCAGTAAATGTCTATCAAAATAAGCTATTACCACCTCCTACTGCAAATGGGAAGCCAGTTCCTCAAAAAAGACCAAAAACACGCAGGATTATTGTTCTTTCAAATCAAAAACCAGGTTCTAAGCTAAGTGATACTCCTACTACTTTTTCTATAAAAACTACAGATGGTTCCTATAGTTTCAGTAGTGATGATGTGGCTAAACTTTCTTACCTAGAAATAGACTCAAGTGGTGATCTTTTATCTGTCTTAACTGATGGAGTATACCTATTTAGTAATGAACACACTAGAGAAAAAAGAGGAATAAGAAATAGTCGCTGTAGTACAGGTGTTACGGAAGAAATTATTTATGATATAAATACCGAGGCTTACGCGAGTGGAAGTCCTGTTGGAGCTGGAATATTTTCTATCCGGAGAACCATTGATGACCAAATTATCATGTATCAGGAAAACGCATTTGGTCCTGGAAACTCATCAGTGAACTACGAAATAACTGCAAAGAGTTATAAAATAGACACGTCGCTAGAATACACATCAAAATTGACATTCAATGAAAATATTTTTTCGTCAAGTGCAAACCAAAGAATAGATACGAAACTGAATGGCCTAATCATCGTCAAGCGTAACGGTATTGTTCTTTTTGATGAATCAGAAGAAATAAAAAAACAAGTGATTAACTACGGCTTATGTATGGCAGATTTTTTTCAAAAATCTGAACTTTTTACCGACTCTCATCATATCACTCGCAGAGGAGTTGGAGATTATTTTTATGAAATGCCTCAAAATGGTGATCCTGTAGTGATTAAGGTAAAGTTTATTACATCTAAATGCTCAGAAGGTTTTAAAAAGCTCATTATGAATGCAGTCAAAGACTGGGAAGCGTATGCACATGTTGAATTTCATTTTTTTAATGATAATTCGAATGAATATGCTCATGTCAGAATAGATGTTGGAAAAGGGTTGCCCGACAATGGCATACCTAATTATTCTGCTCATGGAACCCTCGCAAAAATGATACCGAATGATCGACACACTATGCGGTTATCAGTAAACCAATATTATAGAATTCAACAAGGACTTGTAACAGAAGCCCGTGTTAAACGGAGCATTTTACACGAATTTGGCCACGTACTTGGGCTAATGCATGAACATCAACATCCAAATCGCAAATTTAAATGGAATAAAGACGCTGTTTATAAAAGTCTCCCCTCTGGTGCAACTCGGGAAGACATGGATAGACAAATTTTTGCAATAGTCAATAGTCCAACCTCGTCTAATAGTGGTCAATATGACCCCCAATCTATAATGAATTATCCTTTTCCTCCGTTGTTTACCTTTGGGTCTTCAGCCTGTCCTCCTGCTCGGGACGAAGACATTCTCGAACTGTCTGCTGGTGATAAAGCATTTATTGCCAAAATGTACCCAGCATCTTATTGTACAAAATTAAATCCTCAGTGTACAAACAATAATGAGCAGAAGCCTCTGCATAAAAAGAAGCCCGACTATATAGATACAACAAATGAGCCACCCGGTCCAGAGTAGTTATTTATTATTCAACATTCCCTTAGAATTATCCATGTGGCAAAACTCTCCGTGCAAGTTTACCAATACTTAGACCCTGTACGATAATAGAAAACACAACCACAAAATAAGTTGCTGCAACAAGTAATAGCTTGTATGGTCCCTCATCTATAGATAAAGCTAATGCAATAGAAACCCCCCCTCGCAATCCTCCCCATACCAGTATTTTAATTGTTCCTCTGCTAAATTTTTCTTTAAATGGGATAATTAGTGTTGGAAACCATATCGAAAGAAAACGAGATAATAAAACGATCAGGATGCAAATCACACCCAGTGACGAGTAACCCAATATATTGGGTATAAGTAATAGCTCAAATCCTATAAATAGAAACAATATGGCATTAAGGATATCATCTATTAGTTCCCAGAATTTATTAAGATAATCTTTGGTGATTGCGGACATAGCTGTTCTTTTACCGTAATTACCAATAACAATTCCGGCTGCAACCATTGTTAAAGGTCCTGATATATGTATTGCATGAGCAAGGAGATAACCACCCATAACTACAGAGAGCGTAATTAATACAGATACTTTATAGTCGTCTATTTTTCTAATGGCATTAGATGCTCCCAATCCTAAAAGTGCACCTAGAGCAAAGCCCCCAGCAGCTTCTTTAACCAGCAACCATGAAATATTGGTAATGGATAAGTCCATTTCACTGCCTTGTGCTAATTGCAAAATCACAGCGAAAATAACCACAGCCACCCCATCATTAAACAATGATTCCCCTGCTACCTTAGTCTCAAGTGATTTAGGAACATGTGCGTCTTTTAAGATACTCAACACGGCTATCGGATCAGTAGGAGAGATTAATGCACCAAAAAGAAGGCAATAGATAAAAGGTAAATGCCATCCTAATATTGGTAAACAACAATAAAGTAAGGCGCCCACTACAAAGGTGGAAATAATAACACTAATTGTTGAAAAAATCATAATAGGTAGCTTTTGCTCACGTAGATCTTGTAGATTAATGTGGATCGCACCTGCAAAAAGCAAAAAGTTCAACATACCCCCCATAAGTATCTCTGTAAAATCTACATCCTGTAGCAGTGTAGAAAAATGACGGAGCGTTTTTGGAAAGATATTACCCGTAATAACCAGCACTATGGAGGTAAGCATGGCAATTACCATCACACCTATGGTGGATGGTAGTTTCAAAAATCTAAGATTGAGATACGAAAAAAAAGAAGCTAAAACGATGAGAACAGAAAATGAATAATATAATTCCATATCGATTAGATACTATCTAGTGGCTATGTAACACATGGCTCTTCTAATTATCTGCAATAACCACTATTTGATAGCGTCTTTATTTGATCATTTAAACATATAGGCTCAAGCCCACCTTTACAGTATTAACTATCTTTGACCTTTATCTTCTCTTTTTCTTTAATGTTACTGAAAAAGAAATGATTATCGACTACATCTAACTTAATTTTACTGTCTTTTTCTACTTTGCCAGCCAAGATCTCTTTGGATAGCTCATTGAGTACTCGTTTTTGAATAACACGTTTGAGTGGACGTGCACCAAATTGAGGATCGTAGCCCAGTTGAGCTAACCAATCGAGTGCATCTACAGTAGCTTCAACTTGTATTCCCATATCCTGAAGCGTATGCTGTACCCCTTGGAACTGAAGTTTAACTATATCGCGGAGCTCTTTACGATTAAGTGGGGTAAACATGATAAGCTCATCAATGCGGTTCAAAAACTCTGGCCGAATAGTTTCTTTTAAGAGCTCGAAAAGCTCGGCCTTTGTTTTGGCCACAATCTTTTCTTGATTATGTTCGTCCAAGTCTTTAAAATTTTCTTGAATAAGATGTGATCCAATATTAGAGGTCATGATGATGATCGTATTCTTAAAATTGACCACACGTCCCTTGTTGTCGGTGAGCCTACCATCATCTAGTACTTGTAGCAAAATATTGAATACGTCTGGATGTGCTTTTTCGATCTCATCTAATAAAATCACTGAATAAGGCTTTCGCCTAACAGCCTCCGTTAATTGGCCACCTTCATCATAACCTACATAACCTGGAGGCGCACCAATCAAACGAGATACTGCATGACGTTCTTGGTATTCACTCATATCAATACGAATCATGGCATGCTCATCATTAAACAAGTATTCAGCTAATGCTTTGGCCAATTCTGTTTTACCCACACCAGTTGTCCCAAGAAAAATGAATGAACCAATGGGTTTTCTTTTATCCTGCAAACCGGCACGAGAACGACGAATGGCATCCGCTACTGCTTCAATAGCTTCATGCTGACCTGCTACACGTTTATGGAGTTCTTCTTCCATCTGTAATAATTTTTCTCGTTCACTCTGAATCATTTTGGTAACGGGAATGCCTGTCCATCTAGAAACGACACCCGCAATGTCTTCAGCAGTTACTTCTTCTTTGAGCATCCGACCATGGCTTTCAGTACTAGCCAGTTCTTTTTTCATTCGTTCCAGGTCTTGCTGTGCTTCACTAATTTTGCCATAGCGTAATTCGGCTACTTTGCCATAATCTCCAGCACGTTCAGCCTGGTCAGCCTCGAGCTTGAAAGACTCAATTTGCTCCATTTTAACATTAATGGCCTCTACTTGGTCTTTTTCAGTTTTCCATTTCGCACGCAATGCATCGCGCTGGCTTGCAAGATTGGATATTTCGGTGCTCAGCTCTTTTACTTTTTGCTCGTCTTTCTCACGCTTGATGGCTTCGCGTTCTATTTCCAGTTGCATGATTTTCCGTTCGAGTTCATCAACAGCCTCTGGAACGGAATCCATTTCTAAGCGCAACTTAGATGCCGCTTCATCCATTAAGTCAATGGCTTTATCGGGTAAAAAACGATCGGAAATATATCGTTGAGAAAGTTCTACTGCAGCAATGATAGCCTCATCTTTGATACGTACTTTGTGATGAGTTTCATAGCGCTCTTTTAGTCCTCTGAGGATAGAGATGGCGTCTTGTGTATCGGGTTCATCGACCATTACTTGCTGAAACCGACGCTCTAAAGCCTTATCTTTTTCCAGATACTTTTGATATTCATTAAGCGTAGTTGCTCCAATAGCACGTAGCTCTCCTCGAGCAAGTGCAGGTTTAAGAATATTGGCTGCATCCATGGCTCCTTCACCTCCTCCAGCACCAACGAGCGTATGTATTTCGTCAATGAATAGTACAATTTCTCCATCACTTTGAGTCACTTCTTTGATTACGGCCTTCAAGCGCTCTTCAAATTCTCCCTTGTATTTTGCTCCAGCTATGAGTGCACCCATATCTAAGGAATAAACGATTTTACTTTTTAGGTTTTCAGGGACATCACCTTGGATAATACGAAATGCGATACCTTCGGCAATAGCTGTTTTACCCACGCCAGGCTCACCGATAAGTATCGGATTGTTTTTGGTGCGCCGAGAAAGAATTTGGATAACTCGCCTGATTTCCTCATCTCGTCCAATAACAGGATCAAGTTTACCTGATTCAGCATATTCGTTTAAATTTCGGGCATATTTATTTAGAGCATTATAAGTTGCTTCTGCATTTTGATCAGTTACACGACTATCACCTCTAAGTTCAATAATGGCCTTTTTGAGGTCTTTTTCATTCACTCCGGCATCTTTCAGTAGTGTGCTCACTTTGTCTCCAATGTGTAAAAGACTAAGCAAAAGATGTTCAACAGAAACAAACTCGTCTTTGAATTCCTTCAGATAGGACTGTGCTTTTTGTAGTGCACTATTTGCTCCGGATGAGAGATAGATATCACTACCACTCACTTTAGGAAAGCTTTTAATTTGTGTGTCTAGCCCAGTTTGGAGATGCGAGATATTTACATTTAATTTTTTGAGTAGATAGCTCACTACATTTTCATCAACAGTGAGCAGGCCTTTTAAGATATGCGCTGTTTCAATAGCCTGTTGCTGATTACCCTGTGCAATTTCTGAAGCTTTCCCAATAGCTTCCTGTGCTTTGATGGTGAAGTTATTTAAGTTCATTCGCTTGATGTATGTAGACAGTTAAAGATAGATTCAAACAATGAATAATTAGCAAAAATTCTGCCAATTGCTTCGTCTTCAGAATACATAGAAATTATCTTTAAAAGTAGAGGAAGCAAAAATGCCTTATTTTGGATAAAAATATCTTTTTGATCGATTTACATAGGTTTTTAGGGTTGATATTCGGAGGTCATTTTGTCACTAAATTTGCCCTAATGTTAGATTGAAAATATTTTTTGTATCGAATGTTGAATTGCTATATTTGCAGTCCTCGGACTCGACACGAGTCGTATTAAAAGGAGAGATGCCTGAGAGGCCGAAAGGAACAGTTTGCTAAACTGTCGTACTGGAAACGGTACCGAGGGTTCGAATCCCTCTCTCTCCGCTTCATTTTGAATTAATTGATTACTACTTATTAAGTAAAGTAAACAAACAAATAGGAAAGCATATTAAATAATATGCTTTCCTATTTGTTTGTTTACTTATAGTTAAGCCTGTCTATTAATGAATATCATCGAAAGATCTAGCATTATGTTGTTCACGATCATATTCACTTAATAGATTTCGACCTTGGATCGTATAATCCTTGTTATAATCCTTATATCCTGATGGAGTATATCTAGGCGGATTGCGTTTAGGTGCTTTAGGCGTTCTGTTTTTTATAGGATTATTGGGCGTTTTAGGGGAGTTGTTCTGAGGGGTATTTTTGTCAGTAGTGGTTTTGTTGGGTGGTGATTTTTTAGGTGTGGTAAAGCCAGCAGCAACCACAGTTGGAATAGGTGTTTGATCGAGAATTAGTGGCGCCTCTTTTTGACAGCCGGTAGCTAAAACTAATAATCCAACGAATCCGATGTTGTAAGAAAATTTAAAACGATTTTTCATAACGTGTCTATAATTAAAAATATTAACAATAAGGTTGCAATTATACATATAATGATATCAACCTATATGATTTTCTAATTTGTTATCACACGTTTAATAAATATTTATATCAAATAAAACCTTAACTCACCCATCGATTGAGTTTCTTGGAAATAATTATTATTTAGTATTTCACACATAAAGAGCGTTTTTCAACAAGTGACACTGAGTCAAACAATTTGTTTCACGTCTAACACCAATTCAGTACCATTTTTATTTAACCAATAAATCCGGTCGTCTTTCACATATTCCACAAAACCATCAAGAGCAATATCATGTTCTACGAGCTCGCCTAAATCATATCTACTGACAGCTAGACCAAAAAAATAATAGGCTTTGTTATCGAATCTTTTTGCTTGTATGGGCCGAATAAACTGAGGTGGTTTAGTGTTAGCCAGCTGGTATCGCAGAAAGTATTTTTTACCTCGCTTGATAATGTGAGGTTCTACCAAAAAGTCCAATTCACTTAAATTAACACTGGGTTGTGGACCAAAGTGTTTGGTAAAATAATCGATTGTTGATTTGAAAAGTTCCATACGATTAATTGCTTTGATCAGATTTTGGATTCGGTGTAGAATAATGATAGCGTTACCAGTTTAAATACTTACCAAGCTAAATAGGTATCGAAGCTCTTTTTTACAGAGTGGAAGTATAACTTTAAAAATCCCACTAAAATAAGTAGTGCCAAGGGAGGTACTTCAAGCCTCAACTAGGTTTTGTTTTTCCCTATCTAACTGGATAAACTGATTTGACGAATTATGGTCAATACCTAATAAATTGATAGAATTCTTTAATGTTGACTAAAACATGAAAAAAAGATTCATTATCTAAAATAGTAAATTCTTTAGGCTGGCGTTTTGCTCTTAAATAAATTTAAGGTTATTTTTTTTACCAAAAATAAAGTTTACGATTTATTTATCAACTATATATATCATTGATTATAAAGACATTGACAGTTTATTAACACTAGCCTGTTGACAACTTAAGAAGTAATTAGAGGTATAATTTTAAAATCGTATAAGAACAAATTTATATCTAATCAACAATAGGTTAATCTTTTTTAACAGTTGAAATAATTCTATTTGATTATCGCATTCACCTTATTTTAGTAGTTTTTTCCAGCTGCAATTTAAGCCGAGCAAGTCACACAGCCTTCTTCCATCGAACAAACGGCATTCTCAGGGATTCCATCAGCAATTTGATTAATATGTGTCGGAATCACAGGTTCCATAGTTTTTCCGGCTTGATTCTCCACGGTAAACTTTACAGCTTGTGATGCTGCTTGCGTGCGTAAATAATACATACCCGTCTTTAATCCTTTTTTCCAGGCATAAAAATGCATGGAGGTTAATTTTGAAGCATTAGGAGAGCTGACAAATAAATTAAGCGATTGAGATTGACAAATATAAGCCCCACGATCGGCAGCCATATCGATAATTGTACGCATTTTGATTTCCCAAACTGTTTTATACAAGTCTTTAATAGGGGATGGGATTTCAGAAATATCTTGAATAGAACCATTTGCATTAATGATTTTATTCTTCATGTCATTATTCCATAGTCCCAATTCAACTAAATCACGTAGCAAATATTTATTAACCACAATAAACTCGCCACTCAATACCCGACGTGTATAAATATTGGATGTATAGGGTTCGAAACATTCATTATTCCCAAGAATTTGAGAAGTAGATGCAGTTGGCATTGGGGCTACCAACAAAGAATTACGGACACCATGTTTAATCACATCCTGACGCAATTGTTCCCAATTCCACCGTCCACTAGCTGGTTCAACATTCCATAAATCAAATTGAAACTTCCCTTCAGACAGGGGAGAGCCTTTAAAGGTTTCGTATGGACCCTCTTTGATAGCCAAATCTTTTGAGGCTGTCATAGCAGCAAAATAGATTGTTTCAAAAATTTCTTTATTTAGCTGTTTAGCTTCCTCACTTTCAAACGGTAAACGTAACTGAATAAAGGTATCCGCTAAGCCTTGCACGCCTAGACCAATTGGTCGATGACGTAGATTTGAGGTTTTAGCTTCCACAACAGGGTAGTAGTTATTGTCAATAATCCGATTTAAGTTGAGGGCTACTTGATAAGTTACTTCAAACAATTTGTGATGATCAAAAACATCATCAATCACATAACGAGGTAATGCTAAAGAGGCCAAGTTACATACCGCTACTTCATCTGTCGAGGTATACTCCATAATTTCAGTACATAGATTAGAACTTTTGATCGTCCCTAAATTTTGCTGGTTTGATTTGCTATTGGCAGCATCCTTATATAATAAATAAGGTGTTCCAGTTTCTACTTGTGAATCCAAAATCGCAAACCAAAGTTCTTGCGCCTTGATTGTTTTTCGCGCTCGTCCTTCACGTTCGTAACGTTCGTACAAGGCTTCAAATTCCTGTCCAAAACACTCATGTAGTCCAGGAGCTTCGTGTGGACAAAATAAACTCCACTGACCATCTGTTTCTACGCGCTTCATAAATAAATCGCAAATCCATAAGGCATAAAATAAATCGCGCGCACGCATTTCCTCTTTACCATGATTTTTTCGTAAATCAAGAAATTCAACAATATCTGCATGCCATGGTTCCAAATAAATAGCAAAAGCACCCTTACGCTTACCGCCGCCTTGATCGACATAACGAGCCGTATCGTTGAATACCCGAAGCATAGGCACAATTCCATTGCTGGTACCATTAGTTCCACTGATATATGAGCCTGTAGCGCGTACATTGTGGATGCTCAATCCAATACCACCTGCACTTTGAGAAATTTTGGCTGTTTGTTTTAAAGTATCATAGATTCCGTCAATACTATCATCCTTCATGGCTAATAAAAAACATGAAGACATTTGAGACTTAGGTGTGCCCGCATTAAATAAAGTTGGGGTTGCGTGGGTAAACCAGCGTTCACTCATCAAATGATACGTTTTTATAACTTGATCGATATCTGCCTTGTGAATCCCTACAGATACACGCATGAAAAGATGTTGTGGCCGCTCGACAATTTTTCCATCCAGTTTAAGAAGGTATGACTTTTCTAATGTTTTAAATCCAAAGTAGTCGAAACCAAAGTCTCGGTCATAAATAATAGTACTGTCTAATAGTTCAGCATGGGTTGCAATCACTTCCCAAACATCATCAGCAATTAAAGATGCACGAAGACCTGTTTTGGCGTCTATATAACCATAAAGCTGCTTCATGGTTTGGGAGAACGATTTAAGTGTATTTTTATGAAGATTAGACACAGCAATGCGTGACGCCAATAGGGCGTAATCCGGATGCTTAGTCGTTAAAGAAGCAGCAGTCTCTGCAGCCAGATTATCCAATTCTGAGGTCGTAACACCATCATATAGGCCTTCTATTACTTTTTTAGCCACATCAATTGGGTCAACCAGTGGGACATTAAGTCCATAACAAAGCTTTTCAATCCGAGCTGTGATTTTATTGAACTTAACTGTCTCTTTTTTGCCGTTTCTTTTAATTACAAACATGGATTTGGTATTGCGTCGTGAGTATTATGATCAGTATTTGTAGTATTTAATAGATTGAAAAGATTCATCCCCAAAGAAAAGGGTAGGGGGTATGAAGCTTAAAAATCTTCGTCCAGTGAAAATGCTTGACTCTTTACATTGGTGGATAAAACACCACTTTTTTGATAGTCACCTACTCTTTTTTCGAAAAAATTTGTTTTGCCTTGGAGTGAGATCATTTCCATAAAATCAAATGGATTGCTGGCCTCATATAGTTTATTATATCCAAGTTCAACCAACCAACGATCAGCTACAAATTCGATATATTGGTTCATGAGCTTGGCGTTCATCCCAATGAGATTTACTGGCAAAGCATCTGTAACAAATTCTTTTTCAATAGCTACAGCATCTGCAATGATTTGCGTCACTTCTTGTGGGGATAGTTTATTCTTCAACATACTGTATAATAGACAAGCAAATTCACAGTGGAGCCCTTCATCACGAGAAATAAGTTCATTACTAAATGTTAGCCCAGGCATTAAGCCTCTTTTTTTCAACCAAAAAATGGAGCAAAAGCTACCCGAAAAGAAAATACCTTCGACTGCGGCAAATGCAACCAATCGCTGAGCAAAGTTTCCATTATCTATCCATTTAAGAGCCCATTCTGCCTTCTTTTTTACGCAAGGAATGGTATCAATGGCATGAAACAGACGATTTTTTTCAGTGACATCTTTCAAATAAGTATCAATTAATAAAGCATACGTTTCGGAATGAATATTTTCCATCATGATTTGAAATCCATAAAAGCACCGAGCTTCAGGCACTTGGACTTCCCGCATAAAATTGACAGCTAAATTTTCATTGACAATACCATCACTTGCTGCAAAAAATGCCAAAACATGCGAAATGAAATGTTGTTCGCCTGAATTAAGCGATTCCCAGTCTTTTAAATCACCCGAGAGATCAATTTCTTCGGCTGTCCAAAAACTGGCTTCATGTTTTTTATACATTTCCCAGATAGCGGGATGATTAATCGGTAGAATCACAAAGCGATCTTTATTTTCTTTGAGCAAAACTTCGTCTTTAGGATTCATCATATTTCGTTTTTGTATCATTTTATTGATCAAAAAGACAGTAAACAGAACAAACAAAATAGGCCAGAAAGATTCGTATGGCGTTTGCCATGTTCCTCAATTTCATGAAGTATAAATAGCCTATTTACTTGGTGGGTTCCTGTCGATACAGCGAGTCTCGTTGGCCTCGCTAAGAACAAAAGTAGGTATAAAATAGCTGCTGACGAAAACTTTTTGATACCAAATAGAAATAAAAAAGCCTCTAAATAATCTATTTAGAGGCTTTTTTGAAATTTTAATTGTCGGGGTGGCAGGATTCGAACCTACGACCTCCACATCCCAAATGTGGCGCGATACCGGGCTACGCTACACCCCGATCTTTTCTCCAAATAGCTACCTGCTCAGTAGGTGATTGGGACTGCAAAAGTAGAAATGTTAATGTGAAATGCAAAATTTGTAGACATGTTTTTTTAAAAAATTAGATTGATCAAATGTTGTATTCAAACTTAACAGCGTCAAGTCCTTCTAAAATAATGCGACATGCACTTTGAATTTCAACTTCTGTAATAATTAATGGCGGGGCAATTCGGAAAGCAGTATCACAGTGTAAAAACCAATCAACAATGACCCCATGTTCTATACAATATTTACTTAACGCCTCCACTTGTTCAAACGATTCCAGCTGGATGGCCAACATCAGTCCTTTTCCCCGTATCTGTTTGATGAGCGGGTGCTTTAAATATTGACGAAAGAGCTGTTCTTTGGCTAATACTTCACCAATCAATTGATTTTCTAAGATCACTTCCAATGTGGCTAAGCCGGATGCACAGCTCACAGGATGACCTCCAAATGTAGTAATATGCCCAAGAATTGGATTATCTTTTAAACTATCCATTATTGTTTTGTTAGCTATAAATGCACCGATTGGCATTCCCCCACCTATCCCTTTTGCTAAGAGTAAAATATCGGGTACTATATCAAATTGCTCGAAGGCATACAAAGTACCTGTTCGACCAAAACCTGTTTGTATTTCATCTAGAATCAGTAACGTCCCCATTTTATGACACTGTTTACGTAGTGCCTGTAAATAAGTATAATCTGGAACTTGAACACCCGATTCACCTTGTATAGTTTCCAGAATGATAGCAGCTGTATTTTGTGTAATGAGGTTAATATCTGCAATGGAATTAAAATCAATGAAGCGAATATCTGGTAATAAAGGCCGATAAGCTTGTTTATAATATTCGTTACCCATTACGCTTAATGCACCCTGCGTGCTACCATGGTATGCATTTTTACAAGCGATAATTTCTGTTCTACCAGTGAATCGTTTGGCTAGCTTCATAGCCCCTTCTGTAGCTTCTGATCCTGATCCCACAAAATAAACCGAGTTTAAATTTTCGGGTAACGAGTCACAAAGTTTTTGAGCAAATTTTACTTGTGATGCTTGTATATATTCGCCATATACAGTGAGATGCAAATAGCGATCAACTTGGTCCTTAATTGCTTGAATAACTTTTGGATGTCGATGTCCGACATTACTCACCGCAAAGCCAGAAACCAGATCCATATATTGCGTTCCCTTTGAGCCATATAGATATATTCCCTCTGCACGATCGATTTCCAATAATCGAGGGGTATTAGAAGTCTGTGCATTATTTAATAAAAATAGTTGACGTGTTGTAAGCATGTGCAAAGGTTAAATTTTCAGGAAATTATTGGTAATAAAGTTTTAATAAATCATCATCAATAAAAAAATTCGTAAATTCGCGGGCTCAGTTTTTTTTGCTTTTTGAAACCTTTACAGCCATATCGCATTCCCTTTTCTGGATTAAAAACAGGTAAACATCAATTCGAATACGAAATTGACCATCTTTTTTTTGATCAGTTTGTGTATTCTATTGTAAAAAATGGCCGGCTTCGTGCGGCGGTGGAGCTAGAGAAGCAAGAAACATTTATCATCCTTCAGTTTCATATTTTTGGTGAGATAGAGCTAAATTGTGATCGGTGTTTGGCTAATTATTTTCATAAAATTGATATCAAAGAACGCCTCATTGTTAAGTTTGGTGAGGATAAAAACTGGGATGATGACACGGAAGAGGTTATTGTTCTAACTAAAAATGATTACGAAATTGACGTATCTTTGCCGCTGTACGAATACATTACTGTGGCCGTTCCTTATGTAACTCGTTGCGAAGATGTGGAAGGAGTTTCTTCCTGCGATCAAGAAATGATGAACAAATTAAAAACTTTATCTAACAAAGCGCATAAACAATCAAAAGACGATGCAATGGATCCTCGCTGGGATGCATTAAAACAGATAATTAATAAAAACTAACGTATAAAATGGCACATCCAAAACGTAAAATATCAAAGTCTAGAAGAGATAAAAGGAGAACACATTATAAAGCTGATTTACCTAGCTTGACCACTTGTCAAACAACAGGCGCAGTACATTTACCTCATCATGCATACCATGTTGATGGTAACTTATATTATAATGGTAAAGTAGTTATAGAGAATACTTCTATAGCTTCTTAAGGCCCTTGTTTAATTATAAATCCACTATCATTTGATCATATTTCAATATTTATGAAGTATGTCTTTATAGTGGGTTTATTTTTTTTTGGGCCTGTTTAATCCCATTTAAACAACGAATACAAAATCAAAACCCAAATGCTTATGAAGATTGGTTTAGATATAATGGGTGGAGATTTTGCCCCTAAAGCAATCATTTTAGGGGCCATCAAAGCTCATAAAGAACTGACCCAGGACCAAAAATTAGTCCTTTTTGGTGATAAGGATCAAGCACTATCGATCTTATATGAACAAGGTGTTAATCCGGACCTTTTTGAATTTGTTCATACCACTGAGGTGATTGGTATGGGAGAACATGCTACAAAGGCCATTACCCAGAAACATAATTCCAGTATTAATGTTGGTTTTTCATACTTAAAAGAAGGCTATATCGATTCTTTTGCTTCTGCTGGAAATACAGGAGCTATGTTAGTCGGAGCCATGTTTAGTGTAAAAACAGTATCGGGTGTGATTCGCCCAGCAATTCCGACAGATGTTCCTAAACTAAATGGTGAATTAGGGGTAATGCTGGATGTGGGTGCAAATGCAGATTGTAAGCCTGATGTTTTATTTCAATTTGGGATACTCGGGAGCTTATACGCAGAACACATTTGTAAAGTAAAATCGCCCAAGGTTGCCCTAATTAATATTGGAGAAGAAGAGGAAAAGGGAAACCTACTTACTCAAGCAGCATTTGCCTTGATGAAAGATACATCGTCTTTTCGTTTTGTAGGAAATGTTGAGGGGCGTGATCTTTTTAATGACAAGGCAGATGTTTTGGTTTGCGATGGCTTTACAGGTAATATCATGCTTAAATTGGCCGAATCATTTTATACCATTACGCTAAAAAAAGGATTCACGGATTCCTTCTTCGAACGTCTTAATTATGAGCAATATGGGGGAAGTCCAGTTTTAGGTATTAATGCTCCAGTTATTATAGGACATGGTATTTCCAATCCAGAAGCAGTTAAAAACATGGTTTTTTTATCAAAAAAAATGATAGAAACAGGTTTAGTTGATAAAATAAGAGAAGCATTTAAACAAGCTCTTTAAATTATTACTCCTTTTTCCTAGGAAAAATTCAAGCAAATCACATCAATAAATGAGTAAGCATCAAATACGTGCTGCAATTACAGCAGTAAATGGCTACGTTCCTGACTATATCTTAACAAATAAGGAGTTAGAAAACATGGTAGATACGAATGACGAATGGATTGTCAGTCGAACAGGTATCAAAGAGCGTCATATTCTTAAAGGTAAAGATTTGGCTACGTCCGATATGGCGGTACATGCTGTTAATGGTTTACTCGGGAAGCGAGGTATTAAGGCTGAGGAAATCGATCTCATTATTTTTTGTACTACCACCCCTGATATGCCTTTCCCTGCAACAGCAAATATTTTAGCGGATAAAATAGGCGCAAAAAATGCTTGGGGTTTTGATTTACAAGCAGCCTGCTCTGGGTTTATCTATGGATTATCGACAGGTGCTCAGTTCATCGAAACAGGGAAGTACCAAAAAGTACTCGTTGTTGGAGGAGATAAAATGTCATCCATTATTAATTACGAGGATCGAGCAACCTGTATCATTTTTGGAGATGCTAGTGGGGCTGTATTACTTGAACCTAATGAGGAAGATATGGGTGTTATCGATTTTGTTCTGAAAAGTGATGGAGCTGGTCGTCATTTTTTGTACCAAAAAGCTGGAGGATCATTAAAGCCTGCATCAAACGAGACAATTAGTGCGAAGGAGCATTTTGTTTATCAAGAGGGTCAAGCTGTATTTAAATTTGCAGTGACCAATATGGCAGATGTAGCTGCGGAAATTATGCAAAAAAATCACTTAGCTGCAACAGATATTGCTTGGCTTGTTCCACATCAAGCGAATAAACGAATTATTGATGCCACAGCTAATCGAATGGGATTAGGACCAGAAAAAGTGATGGTCAATATTGAGCGTTACGGTAATACAACAAATGGTACTATCCCGTTATGCTTATGGGAATGGGAAAGTAAGCTTAAAAAAGGAGATAACATTATATTGGCTGCATTTGGAGGCGGATTTACTTGGGGGGCAATCTATCTAAAATGGGCCTACTAGAAATTTAGAATGGATTTTGCGTTAACATTTTTATTTTAACTTTGACGCACTAAAAAAAACTTATAATCAATAAAATAAAACAAATGGATATTAAACAAATTCAGGAACTCATAAAGTTTGTTTCAAAATCTGGAGTAAATGAAGTTTCGATTGAGCAGAAAGAGTTTAAAATTACCATCAAAACTAACCAAGCACCAACTTTTGTAACAGCAAATATTCCACCAACTCTGCCTACACAAAACGCGATATACCCTCTCCCCGAGATTGTACCCACTGAACCAGTGGCTAGCGTTATAACAGCTAAGCCTGAAAACATAGAAAAATCAGAAAATCGCTCGTCAAATCTAATCACGATAAAATCACCAATGATTGGCACATTTTATCGTTCACCAGCCCCAGACAAGCCTTTGTTTGTTAATGTAGGTGATGATGTAAAGACTGGTCAGGTAGTATGTATCATTGAAGCAATGAAGCTTTTCAATGAAATTGAATCAGATGTATCAGGTCGAATAGTCAAAGTTTTGGTAGAGAATGCTAGCCCGGTTGAGTATGATCAACCTTTATTTCTTGTTGAGCCAGCATAAATCTGTTTTATAGGTAAATGAGTTGGTCGTTTGCAGCTCCAGATATAAGCTCTGGGTTAACAAATTGAAGTTTTATGATGTTCAAAAAAATACTTATTGCAAATCGTGGTGAGATTGCTTTACGAATTATCCGCACTTGCAAAGAAATGGGAATAAAAACGGTTGCTGTATATTCAACTGCAGATCGAGATAGTTTACATGTTCGTTTTGCCGATGAGGCCGTTTGTTTAGGCCCGCCCGCCAGTAAAGATTCTTATTTAAATATCCCACAAATCATATCTGCTGCAGAGTTAACCAATGCCGATGCTATTCATCCAGGATATGGATTTTTGTCCGAGAATGCTAAATTTTCTGCAATCTGTTCGGAATACGGAATTAAATTTATTGGTGCAACAGCCGAGCAAATTAATAGTATGGGAGATAAAGCTTCGGCGAAGGAAACTATGAAAAAAGCTGGAGTACCTACTATTCCTGGTTCAGATGGTTTGCTTACGGATGTCGCTGAAGGTATTCAAATTGCCAATAAGATTGGTTATCCGGTTATTTTAAAAGCAACAGCGGGAGGTGGTGGTAGAGGAATGCGCATTGTTTGGAAAGATGAAGAATTTGAACCTGCTTGGGATTCGGCGCGTGGAGAATCAGAGGCAGCTTTTGGTAATAATGGTCTTTATTTAGAAAAATATGTAGAGGATCCACGTCATATCGAAATTCAGATTGTAGGTGATCAGTATGGCAAAGTATGTCATTTATCTGAGCGCGATTGTTCCATACAAAGAAGGCATCAAAAATTAGTGGAAGAATCTCCTTCTCCGTTCATGACCCCAGAATTACGTAAAAAAATGGGTGAAGCAGCTATTCGAGGTGCGCAAGCAGTAAATTATGAAGGGGCAGGTACGATTGAATTTCTAGTAGATAAACATCGTAATTTTTACTTCATGGAGATGAATACACGCATTCAGGTGGAGCACCCTGTGACGGAAGAAGTCATCAACTTTGATTTAATTAAAGAACAAATTAAAGTAGCTGCAGGTATTCCTATTTCTGGCAAAAATTACGAACCAACTATGCATGCACTCGAATGTCGAATCAATGCGGAAGATCCATTCAATCATTTTCGGCCCTCTCCGGGAAAGATTACCAATTTTCATTCACCAGGTGGACATGGTGTACGTGTAGATACACATGTATATGCGGGGTATCATATTCCTCCGAATTACGATTCGATGATTGCCAAGCTCATCTGTGTTGCTCAAACACGTGATGAAGCAATTTGTACGATGGAAAGAGCATTAAGCGAGTTTGTAATCGAAGGTATAAAAACGACCATCCCATTCCATCTCCGTTTAATGAAAGACCCTAATTTTAGGGCTGGTAATTTTACTACGAAGTTTATGGATAATTTTGATCTGACAGAATAATATTCAATAAAAATTAATTTGATATTAAAATACCATTCTTCTAATTCCAGTAGAATGGTATTTTTGTTTAAGAAATAATAGAACGGATCGAGTGGAAAGCAATAATTTAGTCAAGACTATTAAAGAAAAGGGGAAATCATTTCAGGCTGAGATGTCTTTTTTTGATCATCTCAATGTCCTTAGAAGACATTTAATCCGAGCAGCCGTTGCCATTATCATCTTTACAACTTTAGCCTTCTGTTATTACGATTTCATTTTTGATACTATTATCATGGGACCCAAACGGGTCGATTTTTGGACTTATCGCATGATGTGCCTCATTGGAGAACGTTTTGACATGGGACCTGATTTTTGTGTCAAGCAGATACCTTTCAATATCATTAATACAGATATGGCAGGCCAGTTTACTTTGCAAATGAATTCATCCCTATTAATAGGTGTAGTATTGGGATTTCCCTACCTATTATTTGAATTATGGCGATTCGTAAAACCAGCCTTACACGAGAAAGAGCGTCAGTCGGCTAGTGGATTTACTTTTTACGCGAGTGTATTATTTTTACTAGGGTTGTTATTTGGCTACTTTATCATTTCTCCGCTATCTATTAATTTTCTTGCAAACTATCAGGTCAGTCAAGCGATTCAGAATCAAATTACGATAGACTCTTACCTATCTACTGTTGCTACGCTTAGCTTAGGTACTGGAATAGTATTTGAGCTTCCGGTACTCATATTTATCCTTTCCAAATTAGGACTAATGACTCCACATCTGATGCGTTCAACGCGTCGTTATGCCATTGTGATTATTTTAATTATTGCTGCTATAGTAACTCCAACACCTGATGCACTAACAATGCTTACTGTAAGTTTCCCATTATTTATTTTGTATGAACTCAGTATTTTTGTGTCCAGCATGGTAGAGAAAAAGAATGCCTATAAAGCTTTCGAAAAATCCACAAATTGACCACTGCAAGATTATTTCGTACATTTGTAATTAGATTAAAAATTAGTTTAAATAATGATAAGCCTACCAATCTACTTAGATAATAATGCAACAACTCCCATGGACCCGAGGGTACTTGAGACAATGTTGCCATACTTTACAGCTAAATTTGGTAACTCGGCGAGTAGAAATCATGCATTTGGTTGGGCTGCGGAAGAAGCTGTAGATTATGCTCGAGAACAAGTTGCCGGGCTTATTGGTGCACATGAAAAAGAAATCATCTTTACCTCTGGTGCAACAGAGTCAGATAATCTCGCTCTTAAAGGAGTATTTGAAATGTATAAAGACAAAGGTAATCACATTATTACCTGCGTGAATGAACATAAAGCCATATTGGATGCTTGTAAGCATCTAGAGAGATTAGGAGCTAAAGTGACTTATTTACCTGTGCAATCAGATGGGTTAGTTAATTTACAACAATTAGAAGCTGCTATTACTGAGAAGACTATTCTAATTTCAATCATGTATGGTAATAATGAAATTGGAGTAATTCAACCAGTTAAAGAAATTGCTGCTATTGCACATAAATATGGTGCGCTTTTTATGACTGATGCCACACAAGCAGTAGGTAAAATTTCGGTGGATGTCCAGGCAGATGGAATTGACCTAATGGCTTTCAGTGGACATAAAATCTATGGTCCTAAAGGGATAGGTGCTTTATACGTTCGTCGAAAAAATCCGAGAGTAAAAGTAACTGCTCAAATCGATGGAGGGGGGCATGAACGTGGTATGAGATCAGGTACTTTAAATGTCCCTGGAATTGTTGGTTTTGGAAAAGCAGCCGAACTTTGTCGCTTGGAGATGGAGCAAGAGGCCAAACGATTGTCAGCTATGCGTGATAGACTTGAAAAATCACTTTTGGAGCTGGAAGAAAGTTACGTCAATGGAAATGTAACACATCGTTTACCCCATACCACCAATATATCTTTTAAGTATGTAGAAGGAGAGGGGCTAATGATGGCTATGAAAGATTTGGCTGTATCTTCTGGATCAGCTTGTACTTCGGCTTCATTAGAGCCATCTTATGTTTTAAAAAATTTAGGCTTATCGGATGATTTGGCTCATTCCTCCATTCGTTTTGGACTGGGTCGATTCACAACCGATGAAGAAATAGACTTTGCTATTGAACAAACAAAAAACGCGGTTAATCATTTACGCGTGCTTTCTCCCCTTTGGGAAATGTTTAAAGATGGCATAGATCTTGACAAAGTAAAATGGGTTGAACACTAAAAAATAACAAAATGGCCTATTCAGATAAAGTAATTGATCATTATACTCATCCACGCAATGTGGGAACCTTAAATAAGGATAGTAATCAGGTGGGTACCGGTTTGGTTGGAGCACCAGAATGTGGGGATGTGATGCGCCTACAAATCCAGGTTGACCAGAACCATGTCATTACCGATGCTAAATTTAAAACATTTGGCTGTGGTTCAGCCATTGCTTCATCTTCTTTAGCTACTGAGTGGCTAAAAGGGAAAACTATTGACGATGCGATGAAAATTGATAACATGGACATTGTTGAAGAACTAGCTTTACCCCCTGTAAAGATTCATTGTTCTGTTTTGGCTGAAGATGCAATCAAAGCGGCAATCAATGATTATCGTTCAAAAAATGGCATGCAGCCTATATAAAAATGTATAATGCTATAAAAAAGGATGCATTAAAAAACCAGTATTATGCTAACAGTAACTGAGAAGGCAAAAAATAAAATAGAAAAACTAATGCAAGAAAGCCATTTAAGTTCTACTTATTTTTTGCGTGTTTCCGTTCAAGGAGGCGGATGTTCAGGTTTGTCTTATAAGTTAGATTTTGACAATGAACAGAAGCCTGGAGATCAATTTTTTGAAGATAAGGGTATTCATATTGTACTGGATATGAAATCTTTTCTATACTTATCTGGTACTGAACTTGATTTTTCGGACGGGTTAAATGGGAAAGGATTCAGTTTCCATAATCCTAATGCATCTCGCACCTGTGGCTGCGGTGAAAGTTTCTCCATTTGATTTTTATAAAATGTTTTGAAAGAGCTTTTTTAATAAGCTCTTTTTCTTTTTGCGAAAAAATATAAATTGCGAGGTCATTTTATTTACCAAAAGCAATAAAAATGAATCTATCAAATCAGGTTAATACCATTCCTCAATTATTACGTCATGTAGTTGAGCATATTCATTCTGAAAACAACACATTTCTATTACACAAAACTGGCGATAGTTGGGAAGAGATCAGCTATAAACAAACCTTAGCACAAGCGGATGCTATTTCGAGTTATTTTCTTGAAATGGGCATTACAAAAGGAGATAGATTAGCACTAATGATTGAAAATTCAGCTGATTATGTGTATTACGACCAAGGTATCCAGCAAATTGGGGCAGTCAATGTATCCATTTATCCTACGCTTTCCGAGCAAGAAGTTAAATACATTCTCAATGATTCAGGAGCAAGAGCAATTCTAATAGGCAACCCATTTTTATTTCGCAAAATCTTAAAAATAGCTAGTGACTGCTCTAAATTACAACGAATCATTCCTGTATTTGAAGATTTTGAAAAATATACATCAGGCTTAAAGATTCATGCAAACATACTGAGCTTTAAATCTCTGATTAGAGAGGGTAATAAAAAAGTAAAATCATTTCAGACAGAACTAAACAAACGTAGAGAAGAAGTATTACCGTCTGATCTATCATCGTTGATTTATACTTCGGGGACAACGGGCGTACCTAAGGGCGTCATGTTAACTCATGCCAACTTTGTTGAAAATGTCAGAGCTGCATTACAGCAAATTAGGATTGATGAGAATGAAACATTTCTTTCTTTTCTACCCTTGTCACATGTATTTGAACGAACGGCTACCTATCACGTTTGCTGTGGTTCAGGCTGTAAAATTGCATTTGCTCAAAGTTTAGAACTATTACCACGAAATATGGCCGAGATTAAGCCTACGGTTATGAGTTGTGTGCCTAGATTACTCGAGCGTATTCACGATAAAGCAATAAAAAATGGTACTGCTGGAGACGGTATACAAGCTAAAATATTTTTGTGGGCAATTAAAACAGGTGAAATATGCAGGGAAATACAAGAATCGGGTGAAAAACTAAGTATCCTGCTCCAACTAAAGCACTGGCTAGCCAACAAACTGGTGTTTAGTAAGATTAAAGAAAAAACTGGAGGGCGCTTAAAATTCATGATCTCCGGGGGAGCCTCACTTCCAAAAAATATAGGTGAGTTTTTTGGGAATTTAGGAATTAAAGTTTTAGAGGGTTTTGGGCTGACAGAAACCTCACCTGTAATTGCCGTAACCGAATTTGAAAGACAAATTTATGGAACCGTTGGGCGCATTTTACCAGGTATTGAGATAGGGATTCAGCAGGTAGATACTAAAGCAATAATCACTGTTCAGACACATGATACCTTCCTTTCAGACTTTGAATGCGAAGAAGGAGAAATACTTGTTCGAGGACATTGCGTGATGAAAGGATACTGGAACAAAAAAGAGGAAACCAATCAAGTTATTGATAAAGATGAATGGTTCCATACGGGGGATATTGGTAGGTTTTATAAAGGAAATCTTCAAATAACAGATCGCATTAAAAACATGCTAGTGAACGCCTATGGAAAAAACATTTATCCAACGCCAGTTGAAAATACTTATCTGAAAAGTCAAAAAATAGAGCAGCTTTTTTTAATAGGCGATAAACGTGAGTATGTGAGTGCAATCATTGTACCATCTAGAGAAGATTTACAAGAAACATTCGGCCTGGAGGAAGATTTTTTTCAGCAGCCCGAAATTTTTATTGATGATCAACGAATCATCGATTGGCTTAATTTAGACGTTCGAAAACTATCATCGGAACTGGCCAAGTTCGAGCGGATCAAAAATTTCATTGTCAAGCGTAATCCATTTAGCATAGAAGATGGCGAGATTACACCTACTTTAAAAGCCAAACGCAAAGTGATTGAAAAGAAATATGCAGACGCAATCAATGAGATGTATCTTGAGCCAGTAAATGCAGATTAGCTCCCTGCTATAGACTTATTTAAAAGCATCTCAATTTTATGCAGATGCTTTTTTTTGTTTTACTTAAAATTTTACTTAATACAGCAAATACATATGAGTATCGGATTATCTGAACAAGAGATTTTGCGCCGTGAGGCAATGACAGAACTTCGTAAACTAGGAATTAACCCTTATCCAGCAGAGGCTTTTGAAGTCAACGTAACGGCCTTGGATATTAAGGAACATTACCAAAGAGATAAGACATCGTACAAAAATATCAGCTTTGCTGGACGAATGATGACTCGTCGAATTATGGGAAATGCTTCATTTGTTGAAGTTCAAGACGCTACCGAACGTATTCAGCTATACATTAACCGGGATGATATTTGCCCGACAGAAGATAAAACACTTTACAATACCGTGTTTAAGAAATTACTGGATATCGGTGACTTTATCGGTGTTCAGGGTTATGTATTTACAACCAAAACTGGTGAGATATCTATTCATGTGAGTAAACTAGTGGTTCTTTCTAAATCGCTAAAACCACTTCCAATTGTAAAACGAGATGAAGAAGGCCATATTTATGACGGATTCACAGACCCCGAACTACGCTATCGCCAGCGTTATGTTGACTTGACAGTTAACCCAGGGTTTAAGCAGATTTTCCTCAATCGTTCGAAGATTATTAACACAATGCGAAACTACTTCGATAATCAGGGATGGATAGAAGTAGAGACCCCCATCCTTCAACCCATTCATGGGGGCGCAGCTGCTCGTCCTTTTAAAACACATCATAATACCTTGGATATGCCTCTATTTTTGAGAATAGCCAATGAATTATACTTGAAGCGTTTAATTGTTGCTGGATTTGATGGGGTATATGAATTTGGTAAAATGTTCCGTAATGAAGGAATGGATAGAACACATAATCCAGAGTTTACTTCAATGGAAATTTATGTTGCTTATAAAGATTACATCTGGATGATGGGTATGGTTGAAGCATGCTTAGAACAAATAGCCACTGCCATTCATGGCAAACCGACAGTACGCGTAGGTGGATATGAGATTGACTTTGCGGGGCCGTATGAAAAATTATCCATGTATGAATCCATTCATAAATATACGGGTATTGATGTTTCAATAATGGATGAAGAGACACTGCGTTTGACGTGTAAAAACCTCAATATAACAATCGATGATACCATGGGAAAGGGTAGGCTCATCGATGAGTTATTCAGTGAAAAAGTAGAAAAGCACCTCATTCAACCCACTTATATCACTGATTATCCCATTGAAATGACACCTTTAGCTAAAAAGCATCGAAGTAAAGATGGACTAGTGGAACGATTCGAGCTTTTTGTGATGGGAAAAGAAATTGCTAATGCTTATTCTGAATTGAATGATCCACTCGATCAACGAGAGCGGTTTGAAGAACAAATTTTATTAGGGAAACGAGGTGATGAAGAAGCCATGGCTATGGACGAAGATTTTTTGCGGGCATTAGAATATGGTATGCCTCCAACAGCTGGTTTAGGTATTGGAATTGATCGTTTGGTGATGCTAATGACCAATCAAAGTAGTATACAAGAAGTCCTATTTTTTCCTCAAATGCGTCCCGAGAAGAAAGCGAAGGTATCGACTTTGGAAGACTTTATGGCTATTGGAATCCCCTCTGAATGGGTTCCTGTAATTCATAAAATGGGTTTTCACACGGTAAAAGATCTAAGATTAGCTAACCCTAACAAAGTATTTAATGATTTAGGCGGCATGCGAAAGAAAATGAAATTAGAAATTACCCTACCACAAAAAGAACAAGTTATGAGTTGGTTCTCCTAGGCATCTCGTATAACTCTTATTGAGTTTATAAGTAAATGTGCCTAATATTGCATTCTAATCTAATTCAGTACAAAAAATATGCACGATAAAATTAAAGTTGGGATATCTATTGGTGATGTAAATGGTATTGGTTTAGAATTAATTATCAAATCGCTAGCTAATAATCGTGTTTTAGAGTACTGCATACCTATTGTTTACGGGCATACTAAAGTGGCTTCTTTTCATCGAAAAACATTAGGTATTCAAGGTTTTACTTTTCAGGTAATCAATCAAGCATCACAAGCGCAGGATAAATTACCCAATATGATCAATTGTTGGGATGAAGATGTTAAAATTGATTTAGGGGTGGCTAATGAAACGGGAGGTAAATATGCACTAAAATCCTTGGAACGAGCCGTAGATGATTTACTAGCAGGGCAGATTGATGCTTTAATCACTGCTCCAATTAGTAAGCATACCATTCAAAGTGATGCATTTCAGTTTGTTGGGCATACCGAATATTTACAAGCAAGAACTAATGCAAGTGATTCATTAATGTTTCTTCTTGCTGAAGATATTCGAGTGGGTGTAGTTACGGGACATATTCCTGTTAGAGATATTGCAAAAAAGATCACAAAGGAGCAAATTCTCTCGAAACTTAGTTTGATGAATACTAGCTTAAAAACAGATTTTTGGGTACAAAAACCAAAAATTGCTGTGTTGGGATTGAATCCCCATGCTGGTGATGATGGGCTGATTGGTGATGAGGAGCAAAAAATAATTATTCCGGCTCTGGCCGAGGCAAATAATAATAGAATACTAGCCTTTGGACCTTATTCTGCAGATGGTTTTTTTGCCAACCATAGTTATCAAAAGTTTGATGCTGTACTAGCTATGTATCATGATCAAGGGCTTATTCCATTCAAACAAATCGCTTTTCATCAGGGTGTGAATTTTACCGCCGGACTACCTATTGTGCGTACCTCACCCGATCATGGTACGGGCTTCGATATTGCGGGAAAAAATCAAGCATCGGAAAGCTCTTTTTTGGAAGCTTTATTTATGGCTATCAATATTGTAAAGCATCGAATGGAAAATGAAATTCTTACTTCTAATCCACTAAAAATGAGCAAATTATCAAAAGATAGAGATTAAGCTGAATGCTCAACATCATATCATAAGAAACTGAGCTTACCAGCTCAGCGTAACAATCATGAAATTTACATTACAACATACCGATAAACTATCTAAAGCGCGCGCTGGGGAGCTAACCACAGCTCATGGAACGATTAAGACGCCCATCTTTATGCCTGTTGGTACAGCTGGATCAGTTAAAGCAGTCCATCAGTACGAGTTGAAAGAGCAGATCAATGCACAGATCATTTTAGGAAATACTTATCATCTTTATCTCCGTCCGGGTCTGGATACCCTAGAAAAGGCAGGAGGCTTGCACCAATTCAATGGTTGGGATAGGCCTATTCTAACAGATAGTGGCGGTTATCAGGTCTATTCCTTATCAGAGGTGCGTAAAATTAGTGAGGAGGGGGTAACCTTTAGATCACATATTGATGGTTCAAAGCATTTATTTACTCCTGAAAATGTGATGGACACCCAACGTACAATTGGTGCAGATATCATTATGGCTTTTGATGAGTGTACACCTTATCCCTGTGAATATGGCTATGCACGCCGTTCAATGGAAATGACTCATCGCTGGCTAAAACGTTGTTGTGTGCACTTAGATCATACTAAGCCTAAATATGGCTATGAACAAAGCTTATTCCCAATTGTTCAGGGCTCTGTGTACAAGGATTTGAGAAAGCAATCGGCAGAAGTAATTGCTTCATTTGATCGAGATGGAAATGCCATAGGGGGCTTGTCAGTAGGGGAGCCTGCTGAAAATATGTATGAAATAACAGATTTGGTTTGCGATATTTTACCAAAGGATAAACCCAGATATCTAATGGGCGTTGGAACGCCAATCAATATTTTGGAAAATATTGCACTCGGAGTAGACTTATTTGACTGCGTCATGCCTACCAGAAATGCTAGAAATGGAATGCTATTTACTAAGAATGGAATAATCAATATTCGAAATGAGAAATGGAAAAATGATTTTTCGGCGATTGAAGCAGATAGTGATTTGCTTGCAGACAAGAAATATACTAAAGCCTATCTCCGTCATTTAATGCATGCCAAAGAAATATTAGGGGCACAAATCGCTACGCTACATAATTTACATTTCTACTTATGGTTAGTATCAGAAGCCAGAGAGCAAATTATTTCAGGCAATTTTTATGACTGGAAAAAAATTATGGTTAAAAAATTAGCGCATCGCTTGTAAGGTATGATTAAAATTATCGATGGGTACATTATCAAAAAATACCTAGGGACTTTCTTTTTCACCCTTGTTGTATTTACTTTGATTATCGTCACATTTGATGTATCCGAACGATTGGATGACTTCTTGGTTCGTAAGCCCACCTTGCATCAAATTATTTTTGAATACTACGCAGGATTTATTCCGTTTTATTTGAATTTTTTATCACCACTGATCAATTTTATTGCAGTTATATTTTTTACAGCAAAGATGGCAGATCAAACAGAAATCGTGCCAATACTGACTGGATTAGTGAGTTTTAAACGTTTTCTGAGGCCTTATTTTATTGCGTCTTCGATCATTTTTGTGATCACATTGATTTTTAATTTGTACATCATACCACATACCAACAAGCGTAAAATTGCTTTCGAAAATATTTACGTTTTTCCAAAAGATAACAGCTCCAAGTCATCTATTCACATGCAATTAGACAAACATACTTTTGTCTACATCAATAACTTTGATAACAAACAAAAAATAGGCTATAAATTTATTCTTGAAAAATTTGATGGAGATGAATTGAAACAGAGGTTGATAGCTAATCGAATTGTATGGGATTCGCTCAAGCGGATGTGGTCAATTCAGGATTATTCTGTGCGAGATATTCATAGTCTAAGAGAAAGCATAAAGACAGGTGTACGAAAGGATACAATATTAGACATGCGTCCTGTCGATTTTGAGATACATGATAATATCTACCAAGCCATGAGCATGTCGGAGCTAAATGAGCTCATTCGAAAGGAAAAATTGCGTGGTACAGGTGCTCTGGTGGGCGTGGAACTCGAAAAATATAAACGATATGCTTACCCATTGTCAACTTATGTATTAACACTTATGGGAGTCTCTCTTTCATCTAGGAAGGTACGAGGAGGAATTGGGCTACACCTGGGAATAGGCCTATTTCTAAGTTTTACCTATCTCTTATTTATTCAGTTTACTACCATGTTTGCTTTGAAGGGTGGCTTGCCTCCTGTAGTTGCAGTGATGATTCCTAATTTATTATTTGGTGCATTGGGTCTTTATTTACTTGTTAAGGCACCTAAATAGAGGAGTTCCCCCGCGTTGAAGGTTAAGAATGGCAGATTTTATTGAGTAAGTGATTTATTAAAATTGTACAAGATGCTTGATGATGCTATTAAATACATTAAAAAAATAGGTGAAGAAAAACTTGCAACACACCTTTCAACAATTTTAAATAGAGGCAGTTTTTCTGTGATTGAGGAAGAACTTTCTTTATGGGCAGGGTTAAGCGCTAGCTACTTTGCCAAAAATGTCGGAAAACGAAATGCACTAAGTGCATTATTACTTTGCCAACGAGTTTATTTTTCTGATTTATGGGGGAAAACGCGCTTTTTGGGTAGTCAAGAAAGCCATCCGTATAATTATCTTCCTTCGTCTTGGAAAGAAGAAAGTCTTGCATATTGGTCGAAACAAACTGAGGCTCAGATTATAGGTGGAATCCGTGTGTTTAGTATTACTAACACAAGTAGTTTATATAGGTTGGCTGATATTGCTTATGCTCACAAACAGGGTCCAAACACCTCACTTCTGACTATTACTCGTGAGACATGGTCTCTTACAGAATATACCTGCTATTCGGCAGTAATGGCATGGTTATTTAAAAGTGGATTGGTATCATACCCTTGGTATCTCAATAATAGCAGTGCAAGTGATGAGGTGAGCTTAAAAAAAGCATTTGGCCCCGGAGAGCGAATTTGGAATGCCAATCGACTATTTACTGAAAATGACAGTTTGCCACCGATACCACCCGGTTACATTGTACATCTTTATGTCGACAATCTCTCTCGTTGGAACGGACATTGGCTGGTTAGTTTAGGTAATGGATTGGCTTGTGGTATTAATAATGATGTTACAGATGGAACGAATAGGGGATATAGCAATCGTTGTTCACTTAATAATCAGTTTTTGTATGGGTATAAGCATGCATTGCCCAATGCTTCTGGGCACTTTGAGCAAGGTGTAGCAGACATTATTGATCCGCGTCAAATACCCGGGCGCGTGCAATCCTTATTCATTTGATCCAATCATATACTTACGTCGATCCGCAAGCGATCACAACCCAACAAAAAGAGGCTGAATATAAGTTCTATATTTGTTCTACAGAAATTCTTAATCTCTAGCTTATGGAAGAAATCAAAAAATACATCGACGACAACAAACAACGCTTCTTAGATGAGCTGTTTGAATTACTGCGTTTTCCTTCAGTTAGCGCTGATCCTAAACATCAAAGCGATGTACTTAAAACGGCAGATTATGTAGCCAATCAATTGCGTTTGGCTGGTGCAGATCAAGTAGAAGTTTGTGAGACAGACGGTTATCCGGTGGTATATGGTGAAAAAATAATAGATCCATCTAAACCAACGGTATTGGTATATGGACATTACGATGTACAGCCAGCTGATCCTTTAGAATTATGGCACACTGCACCTTTTGAGCCACAAATTCGAGATGGAAGAATATTTGCTCGGGGAGCTTGTGACGACAAAGGACAGTTTTATATGCATGTCAAGGCATTTGAATTAATGATGAAGACTGATTCGCTTGCATGCAATATTAAGTTCATGATTGAGGGTGAAGAGGAGGTGGGTTCTGTAAACCTAGGTTCCTTTGTAAAACAGAATAAAACGCGTTTAAAGGCCGATGTAGTACTGATATCTGATACATCAATGATTGGTTTAGATACACCTTCATTAGAAACCGGCTTACGTGGATTATCTTATGTAGAAGTTGAAGTTACGGGTCCTAATCGCGACTTACATTCAGGTGTTTATGGTGGTGCAGTTGCCAATCCGGTGCTCATTTTAGCTAAGATGATTGCTTCTCTGCATGATGAAAATAACCATATCACCATTCCTCATTTCTATGATGATGTACAAGCACTTACAGAACAGGAACGCAATGCTTTAAATACGGCTCCCTATAATGAAGAAGCTTACAAAAAAGACTTAGGAGTAGAAGAGCTCTGGGGAGAAAATGGATATACTACCTTAGAGCGTACGGGTACTCGTCCAACGGTAGAGATCAATGGAATTTGGGGTGGCTATATTGGGGAAGGTGCTAAGACCGTATTACCCTCAAAAGCAAGTGCAAAAATATCGATGAGATTGGTTCCTAACCAACAATCGGATAAAATCACACAGCTATTTGAAAAATATTTTAAACAGATTGCCCCTAAGGCGGTAAAGGTTAAAGTGACGCCACATCATGGAGGAGAACCTGTGGTCACCCCAATAGATAGCGTAGCATACCAAGCAGCCAAACAAGCAATTTTAGAATCTTTTGGTAGAGAACCCATTCCAACTCGTGGTGGTGGCAGTATACCTATTGTTGCTCTTTTTGAAAAAGAATTAGGTATTAAAACAGTATTGATGGGATTTGGTTTGGATAGTGATAATTTGCATTCGCCCAATGAAAAATACGATGTTGCTAATTTTTATCGAGGTATTGAAACCATTCCGCTTTTCTATAAACACTATGCGCAATTGAGCACCTTAAACCAGGTTGATAAAGCTGGTTTAGTTTTTAACAAATAAAAACAGCCCTGTTCAAAATTGTCTTTCTTCTAATACCAACCTTTTATTTCATTTTCTACGAAAAAGCCATCTCTCAATATACTTGGAGATGGCTTTTTAAAATATTATAAACCTTAGACCGGCCTATAATTGAAGCTTATTAAACAGCTGCCATATCATGTAGCACTTGATTCATATTACGCACAGCATCGGCACTTTTATTAAATCCAGCTTGTTCTTCGTTGTTTAATTGATAATCGATTATTTTTTCCCAACCATTTTTCCCGATAACGACAGGTACTCCCATACAAACATCTTTTTGCCCATATTCGCCATCCAGATATACACAACAAGTAAATAACTTCTTTTGATCGCGTACAATACTCTCAACCAATGCAGCGCCTGCAGCGCCAGGGGCATACCAAGCCGAAGTACCAAGCATTCCTGTTAAAGTGGCACCACCAACCATGGTATCAGCAGCAACTTTTTTTAATGTATCTGTATTTAAAAACTGTGAAACAGGTAACCCTTGATAAGTTGCCAGGCGTGTTAGCGGAATCATTGTTGTATCACCATGTCCACCAATAACAAATCCCTGAAGATCATTTGGAGAGCAGTTAAGAGCCAAACTCAAATAACATTTAAACCTGGCACTATCCAGAATACCTCCCATGCCAATGATTCGATTCTTAGGTAATCCCGTAGAACGCAAAGTGAGATAGGTCATCGTATCCATTGGGTTGCTAATCACCACAATAATAGCATCGGGAGAATGTTTGAGAATATTTTCAGCTACACCTTTAACAATCCCCGCATTGATGCCAATTAGTTCTTCACGAGTCATACCCGGTTTACGTGGTAATCCAGATGTAATAACCACAACATTAGAACCAGCCGTTTTATGATAGTCATTTGTACTACCTATAATCTTAGTATTAAAACCTAATAATGTTGCTGTTTGCATCATATCTAAGGCCTTACCCTCGGCAATACCCTCTTTGATATCTAATAAAACTAATTCTTCAGCTAATTCTCTTCTGGCAATATTATCAGCACAAGTAGCGCCTACAGCACCTGCTCCTACAATGGTTATTTTCATGGTTTCTATAAATTTATTAATGATTGATCGAAGATATAGATAAAAACAGCCCGACCAAAATCAATAAATTTGTGATCGCTCACTCATTAAGAGCCAAAAAGAAGCTGCTACTATGCCTGAGTTCTCTCACTTACACGTACACACCCAGTTTTCGTTGCTCGATGGAGCTGCTGATATTTCACGCTTATTTAAAAAAGCTAAAGCCGATGGAATGAAAGCCATGGCTATTACCGATCATGGAAACATGTTTGGAGCTTTTAAATTTGTGGCTGAAGCTGGCAAACATGGTATCAAACCGATTGTGGGCTGCGAATTTTATGTAGTAGCTGATCGACATGTGAAGCAATTTACTAAGGAAAAAAAAGACAAACGATACCATCAACTTTTACTCGCAAAAAATGCACAGGGTTATCGAAATCTAGTCAAATTATGTTCTCTTGGCTATATGGAAGGCTTATACAGTAAATGGCCTCGTATTGATAAAGCGCTTATTTTAAAATATCACGAGGGCTTAATTGCCACTACCTGCTGCATTGGTGCCTCAGTTCCTCAAGCGATTCTACATCGAGGCGAACAGGAGGCAGAAATCGAATTTAAATGGTGGTTAGATTTATTTGGAGATGATTATTATGTCGAGCTTCAACGTCATGAGATTCCTGAACAGGAGCAAATTAATGCAATCTTGCTTCAGTTTGCGAGTAAATATGGTGTTAAGATTATTTGTTCAAATGATTCACATTATGTGGATCAACAAGATGCCAATGCACACGATATTTTACTTTGTGTCAATACCGGAGATGTTCAAAGTACACCCATAGCTTCCGATGAAGAAAATGGGAAGGGCTTCCGTTTTGGTTTTCCTAATGATCAGTTTTATTTCAAATCGCAGGCCGAGATGGCTCAATTGTTTCACGATTTACCTGAAGCGCTCGATAATACCAATGAGATCATCGATAAAGTAGAAGCTTTACAATTGAAACGGGACATCATGCTTCCCAATTTTCCCATACCCGACAAGTTCAAAATACACAATGGGCCTGAGTCAGAGAATAAAAATCAATGGGAATATCTAAAACATTTGGCTTTTATTGGTGCAAAAGAGCGTTACAAAGACATTTCCCCAGAAGTAGAAGAGCGGCTTAATTTTGAATTATTCACTATTCAAACGATGGGCTTTGCGGGATACTTTCTCATTGTGGCTGATTTCATTCGTGAAGGTAGAAATTTAGGTGTGTTTGTTGGCCCTGGCCGTGGGTCTGCTGCAGGATCGGTAGTGGCCTATTGTATTGGTATCACCAATATTGACCCCATTAAATACAATCTCCTTTTTGAGCGCTTTCTGAACCCTGATCGAAAATCAATGCCTGATATTGATACTGATTTTGATGATGATGGCCGGCAAAAAGTAATCGATTATGTAGTAGATAAATATGGGAAAAATCAGGTTGCCCAAATCATTACTTATGGTTCGATGGCAGCTAAGTCGAGTATTAAAGATGTAGCTCGTGTGCTTGATCTACCCTTGTCAGAGGCAAACATGCTGGCTAAATTAGTTCCAGACCGACCAGGTACTAATTTAGTTCAAGTAATGACTGCGCCTATTGAAGTCATCAAAGAAAATCTGAATCCAGAAGACTTTGAAAACGTTAAACAGCTTCGTTCAATTTTAGAAGAAGGACAATCTGTTCAAGCCAAGGTATTAAAAGAGGCTTTAATCTTGGAAGGATCGGTACGAAATGTAGGTATCCATGCTGCTGGAATTATCATTGCTCCGGAAGATCTGACTAATATTATTCCAGTGTCTGTTTCTAAAGAATCCGACCTATTGATTACCCAGTATGATGGACGTGTAATTGAAGATGCGGGTGTGATCAAAATGGACTTTCTAGGTTTAAAGACCCTGACAATTATCAAAAATGCACTGGATTTGATTCAACAAAATCATGATGTGAGGATTGATATTGATGCCATCCCACTTGATGATCAAAAAACTTTTGAGCTATTCCAACGAGGCGATACCAATGGTACTTTTCAGTTTGAAAGCGATGGAATGCAAATGTATTTGCGGGAGCTTAAGCCAGATAAATTTGAGGATTTAATCGCGATGAATGCTTTGTATCGTCCGGGTCCTATTGAATATATTCCCAGGTTCATTGCCCGAAAGCATGGCCGTGAGCAAGTAAGTTATGATCTGCCGGATATGGAAGAGTATCTGGAAGAAACATATGGTATTACTGTTTACCAGGAGCAAGTGATGCTTTTGTCGCAAAAATTGGCGGGATTTAGTAAGGGTGATGCTGATGTATTGCGAAAAGCAATGGGGAAGAAGCAAATTGAAGTACTCAATAAGATGAAAGCTCAATTCATGGATGGGTGCCGGGTGAAAGAATACGATTTGCAAGTATGTGAAAAAATATGGACAGACTGGGAAGCCTTTGCTCAGTACGCTTTTAATAAATCACATTCGACTTGTTATGCTTTTGTGGCTTATCAAACGGCTTATCTAAAGGCAAACTACCCTGCTGAGTACATGGCGGCTGTTTTAAACAATCAAAATAATATCGACAAAATCGCTTTTTTCATGGAGGAAAGTAAGCGAATGGGTATTGCTGTACTGGGTCCTGATATTAATGAATCCGCATTAAACTTTACAGTAAATAGGAAAGGTGAGATTCGTTTTGGTATGTCAGGTATTAAGGGAGTGGGTGATAAAGCCGTGGATAGTATCATTCAAGAACGTAACGAAAGAGGCACCTACAAAACTATTTATGATTTTTCCAGACGTATTAATCCAAGAGCCGTCAATAAAAAAGTATATGAAAACCTAGTTTACGGTGGTGCTTTTGATAGTTTTGGATTCCATCGACAACAGTTCTTTCATAAACCTAACGGAAACTTGTATAATGGTATTGAACGCTTGATCAAATACACGAACGATTATCAGAATAGTCAAAATACCTTACAAGCTTCGCTTTTTGGAGGAACAACAGATGGGGAAATTGCCGAGCCTATCCTCGCTGATTGCCCAGAGTGGGAATTGATCGAGAAGTTGAGATATGAAAAAGAGGCTATTGGCATTTATCTAACAGGGCATCCGTTGGATAATTACAAATTTGAACTGGAGCATTTCTGTTCACACCCAGTAAACGATCTTTTATTGATTCAAAAAATAAGAAGTACTGAAATCGAACAGGGGGACTTAGAAGCCTTTAATCGAATTAAAAATCGCGAGTTGCTCATTGGTGGTTTGATTTCAGCAGTGAATCATCGTACGACTAAAACAGGTAAACCTTTCGGTTCCTTTCTATTTGAAGATTATAACGATTCCCTTGAGTTGATGCTATTTGGCGAAGATTATATTAAATTTAAATCCTTTCTTAGTGAAGGCTATTTTTTACAAATCAAGGGAAGTATTTCTGAACGATTCAAACAAAAAGATAACTGGGAGTTTAAAATTACAGGTATGGCTTTACTGTCTGATTTACGCGATAAATTATCTAAGTCATTGACAATCAGACTTCCATTACATGAAATATCGGATGATTTAATAAAAAAAATGGATCAAATAATTCAAACGAATGAAGTGAATCACACCCAAAGAAGTTGTCGGTTAAAATTTATGATTTATGATGAAGCGATTATTTTAGAAATGCCTTCTAAATCGATAAAAATTAGTCCGAGTAATGAGTTTCTAGGACAGATCACGCAGCTAAGCGGGATAAGTTATAAACTAAATTAATAGGGAGGCAAGCTTGCAGTACTTTCTAGTGTTTGGATTTGCTGGCCTAATCCTATAAATTTATATGAGTGTGATTTCCTATAATGTAGCGACATAATGTCAGTCACTATTTTTGTGGTAAGATTATTGGTTAATGTACTTTAAAACTTTATATAATTATGGCTTTAGAAATAACAGATGCGAATTTTGAAGAACTAGTGACCAAATCGGATAAACCCGTATTAATTGACTTTTGGGCAGAATGGTGTGGACCTTGTCGAATGGTTGGACCAGTAGTAGATGAATTAGCCAAAGAATATGATGGAAAAGCGGTTGTAGGTAAGGTCAACGTGGATAATAATCCGGGTATTTCCATGAAATTTGGTATTCGAAATATACCTGCTTTACTATTTTTCAAGGGGGGAGAGGTGGTCGATAAACAAATAGGGGCTGTTCCTAAGTCTACATTGGCTACTAAATTAAATGCAGTACTAGAAGCTTAACGAAGCCTTATCAACATACGCCGAGTAGATCATTTGGTATTTTATATTATCTACTCGGTATTTTATGCTAACCTATGGATGATATTCAAAGTTTTGGGAATCTAGAACTATTAGCTAGACAAGTTGTCGAAGGTTTTATCACAGGCTTGCATAAAAGTCCTTTTCACGGATTTTCAGTTGAGTTTGCCGAGCATCGCTTATATAATACAGGTGAATCTATACGCAACATTGATTGGAAATTATACGGGCGGACGGATAAGCTTTTTGTCAAACGTTTTGAAGAAGAAACTAATTTACGCTGCCAACTCGTACTGGATGTTTCCTCGTCTATGTATTATCCTGAAAAAAAATTTAATAAGCTAGGTTTTGCTGTCCAGTCAGCCGCCGCACTAATTTATCTTTTCAAGAAACAACGAGATGCTTTTGGCCTGAGTTATTTTTCCGATCATATTGAATTTACTTCACCGGCTAAATCCACAACAGTTCATCAAAAATATTTATTTAGTGAGCTCGAAAAATTACTTATTAGAGATAGTAAAAATCAAGTCACAGATTTACCTTCCGCCTTGCATCAAATCGCAGAACAATTACATAAACGTTCCTTGATCATCCTGTTTAGTGATTTATTTGAGGAGATTGGGATATCAGCTAATCAACTTAATCCAATTTTTTCGGCTTTACAACATTTAAAGCATAATAAACATGAAGTGATCATTTTCAATGTACTGGACCATCATAAAGAAATTAACTTCGAGTTCGAGAACAGCCCTTATCATTTTATTGACATCGAAACAGGGCAAGAGCTTAAAACCCATCCCAATCGAGTGAAAGAATATTATTTGCAAAACGTGAAAAATTACCAAAAAGAATTGCAATTAAAATGTGTCCAATATAAAATCGATTTAGTTGAAGCTGATATTCATCAAGGATATCAACACGTACTGCAAGCGTATCTAATCAAACGCAATAAAATGATGTCTTAAAAAGGAGAGAATGGTGTTTATTTAATATTTAATCAATCTACCGATAGCTTCTCATTTGTACTGTTCGATCTAATTGTCCTAGTTGGTTTTTCATCATTTTAATTTGGTCGGCTAACAGTTTATTTTTATCTGCTTTTTTAGCTTCTTCCAGATACATGATAGCTTCTCGTTTATTTCGCTTAGCCATAGCAATACCGGCCAAACTTAATTTAGCCAAAGCAATATTATGATCCATGGTCATTCCCAAAGAAAGAGCCTTTTTAAAATATTTTTCTGATTTGAGCGGAGCTTGTCTAGATTCTATCATACCAATTAAAAGATGATAATAACCATGCTGAGCGCGAATCAGTTGCTTTTCATAATTAAAAATTTTTGCAAGCCAAAAAGTAGCTTTATCAATATTTTCTCTGCGAAGAAAATATTGGGCAATCAACATATTTTCATTAAAAAAAAAGGTTACAAGAATCAACAATAGGATAAAAATGGTGAGTATTCCCCAGCCCCAATGACCTAAAATAAATAACACGACAGAGAGGCCTAGTATTACCCCTGCAAAAACTAATCTAATGTAGTTAGGCATAATCTTTTATTCTATAATTTTTGTTTCGCGTGCAAATATCTGGTTAATTTTGAATGGTTAACTAATCAATTTGGAAATAATGAGTATTCGTTTAGAGGAAAGCTGGAAAAAAGTACTTAATGATGAGTTTGAAAAAGATTATATGAAAATTTTACGTGCCTTTCTTCTAAGTGAGCAAGAAATAGGTCATACTACTTTTCCACCTAACAGGTATATATTTAACGCCTTTAATCATACCCCATTTGATAGGGTTAAAGTAGTAATCTTGGGACAAGACCCTTACCACGGACAAGGACAAGCACACGGGCTTTCTTTTTCTGTTCAAAACGGGGTGGCTGTCCCTCCATCACTTAAAAATATATTTAAAGAATTAGCAAATGATATCCCTAGTTTTCATATTCCTTTACATGGTGACCTAACTAGGTGGGCTAATCAAGGCGTTTTATTACTTAATGCTACACTAACTGTAGAGGCTCAAAAGCCAGGATCTCATCAGGGAAAGGGCTGGGAAATATTTACTGATAGAGCTATTACTGAACTATCGGTACGCCGATCAAATATTGTTTTCTTGCTATGGGGGAAATTTGCTCAACATAAAGCAGCACTAATCGACAAGCGTAAGCATCACATACTGACAGCTGCACATCCATCTCCATATTCTGCATCAAATGGTTTTTTTTCTTGTCGTCACTTTTCAAGAACAAATCAAATTTTACTAGAAAACCATATTGAACCGGTTGATTGGCAATTGACTTAATAAGCTAGAGGAACGGCAGACTCCTTTTTACTGGTAGAAAGTATCATCATTGTCTGAAAATTTTTTACGACACTGAGCTTGCTGATTTTGTCTAAAATTAAGCGCTCATATGCTTTAATATCTTTAACATATACTTTGAGCAAAAAGTCACATTGACCAGTAACATAATGGCATTCTGTAACCTCTTTTATCTCTTTAACTTCCTCTAAAAAGATTTGAACGGTATTATTCTTATGAAAATCCAGTTGTATTTGTATAAATGTTTTTATACCTAATCCGAGAAGTTCCTCATCCACCAATGCATGATAACTTTTAATATAGCCTGCATGTTCCAGCTTTCTCACTCTTTCTAGTGTTGGAGCGGGTGATAAACCTATTTCTGTTGAAAGTTGAAGATTGGTTATTCGTCCGTTCTCTTGTAAAATTTTTAAGATTTGAAAATCTATTTTATCAATTTCTAGCGCCATAGTGAGGCAAAAGTAACATTTTCTAAAAAATTATCTAGAAATAGACTAAATATCAATTATTTATTTTTTTGAAATTTTTTTAACTTATAGTAAAATAAATTTTGAAAACATATTATAAAAAATTACTTTATCCTCTGTTTAGTTATCTAGTATTTGAAAGTGGTGGTTTATAAAAGTATAGGTCTTTATTGTTCATACTAAAAATAAAAATCATGAAAATCAAAGCTTTATTAAAAAAATCTACGAAACAGCACTTTGTGGCTTCAGCCGGATGCTGTACTTGCTGTTGCTGTTGCTGCGTAACCACTAATGTTAATAGTCCAGGAGGTGGTGGTGGATCTATTCCACCTACTCCTAAAACGCCATAAAAGTTTTTTTGGTAAGCACATAGAAAATCCTAACTCAAAACAGAAAAGCTAGTTGACTTTCTAAATAAAGTTAGGATTTTCTTATTGCTCTACATATAAACAAATAGACAACTACTAGTTAGGCGCTGTTTTGGAAACTTTCCAAACCAACTCGTTGCCTTTTAGGGATACTACAACATGATTACCTTCCTTTACTTCTCCAGAAACAATTTTTTTAGCTAATGGGCGTCTCAAACGACTTCTAATAATTCCTTTTAATGGACGTGCACCATATGTGCTATTATATCCGTTTTCAGCCAAAAAAGCTTGTGTTTCTTTAGAAACCTCAATAGTAATTTTTAAATTTTTAAGTAAATCCAAGAATTCTTTTTTCAAATGGATCTCAAAAATCTTTAATGCATGATCATGACTTATTGGAGCAAAGGGTAGAATTTCTGTCAATCGTCCTAAAAATTCAGGTCTAAAATGCCGTGACATAATTTCCATCAGTTGTGCTGATTGAGGAATTTCACCACTATTAAAAGATTCTATTATTGCACTAGAGCCTATATTTGAAGTAAATAAAATAATCGCATTTGAAAAATCTCCCTCCTTACCTAAACGGTCGTGGAGTTTTCCTTCATCCATGATTTGTAAAAAGACGTCAAAAACTGAAGGGTGAGCCTTTTCTATCTCATCGAATAATACAATTGAATAGGGCTTCTGACGTATTTTATTAACTAATAAACCTCCTTCTTCATAACCAACGTATCCCGGAGGAGCTCCATAAAGTAATGCGGCAGAATGTTCCTCTTTAAATTCTGACATGTCGAAACGAATAATTGCATTTTCATCTTGAAATAAAAACTCAGCTAAGCTTTTAGCTAACTCAGTTTTACCAGTACCTGTTGGACCTAAAAAGAAAAATGACCCAATGGGTTGTCCAGCTTTACTTAGACCAGATCTCGATTCCAAAATAGCTTCGGAAATAATATGAATAGCGTGATCTTGTCCAACAACCCGTTGCTTTAGTATTTCTTCTATGTTGTGTAATTTTTGTTGCTCCTCCTTTTGAAGTTTACCTGCAGGAATACCTGTTTTTTGAGCTATAACAACAGCCAAATCAGCAACATCAATATGCGATCGTTTTTCGTTGGCAGTTCGCTCTAGTTTTTTTAATAAGGTTTCTACACGCGCCAACAAGAGCTCACTTGTATGATAAGCACTAAGATCAGTAGTCTTTTCCGTGCCAAGCAAAAATTTCGTTTTTTGATATAAATCGGATAGAAACCATTTTGCCTTAGCAAATTGTTCTTCTTTGTTTACGGCATCTTCATCCGCTTTAATCGAAGCTAATCGCTCCCAAAGCAATGATTTCTCTTTCAAAAAAGTTTCTCCAGCAGTTTTGAGAACAGACATAGTATGATCGATTAAATCAATCGCCGACTCCGGTAGACTCTTTTCTTTCATGTAACGATGCGACAATCGGATGGATTCCCAGATGGTAGCATCATCCACATTAATTTGATGATGATGTTGATATTTTTGAATGGACTGTTTAATCATCCTAAAAGTAGTTTCATCATCAGGTTCATTTAGTTTGATAATTTCAAACATCCCAGCTAAGCCCTGTTGTTTTTCTATGCGTTTAGTAAATTCTTCGATAGTCGTGGTGGAGATGACAGTTAAACCTTTTACTAGCTCTGATTTTAGGATATTGGCTATACCTAATTCACCAGTATTGTTAGCCAGCAAGGAGTGAATTTCTTCAATAATCAAAATCGATTTTGGATATTCACCTAACTCTCGAATAATATTTTTAAGCCTGTCTTCAACTTCTCCTTTATAGGAAGCTCCTGCAACCACTGCTCCAAAATCCAATTCGAACAACTGAACTTGTGATAAAAGCTCAGGGACTTGATTATGAACTACATGCTGAATGAAGCAATTTATTAATGTTGTTTTGCCCACTCCATGATCACCAATAATCATAACATTAGCTTTGGAAAAACGGCACAGGGCTTCTATCATTGCATTCAATTCCATATCCCTCCCTACAATAGATCCTAACTCTTGCTGAACGAGATTTTTGTGAATGCAGTATTTCGACAAAAAATTCCCCTTAACACCCGAGGTAGATTTAGACTCTATTGGATTAGTAGCTGGACTTCCAGACGAAACGAATGGAAGGGATGATGGGCTAGAAACACTTTCTAATAATTCTGAACGGGTTATTGGAAAAGTTTTCATTTGATCGTACGAAAACCCAACCCCTGGTGTACTTAGTGCAACCATGATACAGTAAAGATCGAGTGCATCTTTCTCTAGTATCACTTTGACATGATCCGCTTCATTCAAGATGACATCAATAATGGGATCTGGCTCTGCAGATAGTATATTGGTCGATTTAGACAATGCATCCATCCTAACCTCAGCCCACTCCTCCATATAATATACATCGGCGTCCATCTTCTCTAACTGCTTGAGAAGACTAAGGTCTTTATTTAGCAAAGCTTTAAGTAAATGAGCCCCACTATAATATCGATTGGAGTTATCTTTGGCAATTTTTCCTGCAATCTCTAAAGCTGTATATACTTCTGGATTGTATCCTTTTAATTCGGTCATTTATTTTATTTCTTTACAGGTAATTTCATTAAAAATACCTGATAATTATTATTTAACCAAACTGTTTTCATAAGGTATACGTGTAATAATGGAACGCCCTAGTGTAACTTCATCAACATATTCTAATCCACCCCCAACTGCAATACCACGAGCAATCGTACTAATTGGAACGGCAAAATCTTTTAACTTTTTATAGAGGTAAAAGATGGTCGTATCGCCCTCCATAGTGGCACTAAGAGCCAGAATAATTTCTCTTGTTTCTTCTGGTTTTATACGTTCAATAAGCTTTTCAATACTTAAATCAGCAGGTCCAATTCCATTCATGGGAGAGATTAAACCACCAAGTACATGATATACACCATTAAATTGGTTTGTATTCTCAATGGCCATCACATCTCGAATATCCTCCACCACACAAATTAATGACTGATCTCGCTTCACGTTGCTACAAAGTTCACAAATGACCTGATCAGAAATATTCCGACACACTTTACAATAGCAAACTTGTTGCTTAAGCTGAGTAATAGCCCCTGTAAATTTATCTATGCTTTCACTTGGTTGATTTAATAAACTTAATACTAACCTTAAAGCTGTTTTGTGACCAATACCCGGAAACCTAGCAAACTCATTAACTGCATTTTCAAGTAATTTCGATGAAAAATTCATAATGCAAATATAGAGCTTGTTTAAAGTTTATTTTATGAAGCACTTGGAGCGAAGATGCTAGATTTGTAGCTAAATAAATTTATTAGAGACAGCTATTAACTTAGATTTAACAATAAGAATGACTCCGACAGCATTATTATCCTTCATTATTGGCTATTTCTTGATCTTAATTGGACTAGCTTATCTCACTTCCAAAAACATTTCTGACAATTCTAATTTTTTTATCGCTGGTAGAAATTCTAAATGGTATCTCGTTGCATTCGGAATGATTGGAACAACCTTATCAGGGGTTACCTTTATTTCTATACCTGGTAGGGTTGGAGCCCCTACAGGCGACGCGTTCCAATATTTTCAATTTGTTTTGGGCTGTGGAATTGGTTTTATTCTTGTAGCTACCATTTTATTACCCTTGTACTATCGGCTACAAGTGACATCTATTTACAGCTACATTGAGTATAGACTAGGTCTCTGGAGTTACAAAACTGCCGCAAGCATCTTTTTAATTAGTAGAACCATTGGTTCATCGTTCAGGTTATATCTAGTGGTGATTGTATTACAGCACTTTATCTTTGATTTTTATGGTATTCCATTTTGGGTTACTGTACTGATATGTTTACTCATTATTTGTGCTTATACCCTAAAAGGTGGCCTAAAAACCATTATTATTACCGACGCACTACAAACAATTATGCTATCTGCTTCTGTTTTTCTGATCATTTATTTCATTTGTAATAGTTTAGGCTTAAGTATCCCGCAAGCGTTTGAAAGTATCAAAAACAGTGGTTATTCAAAGATTTTCTTCTTTGATAATTTCATAAGCAGCAAATTTCATATTAGCAAGCAATTGATTGGGGGTATATTTATTACCATTGCTATGGTTGGTTTAGATCAGGATCTGATGCAGAAAAATTTGAGTTGTAAAAATATCGGCGAGGCACAAAAGAATATGTTCACCTTCACAGGTATTTATGTATTGATCACTTTTTTCTTTTTATGCGTTGGGGCTTTGCTTTACATCTATGCCCAGCAAAATGGAATAAGCATTCCTACTGATACTACTGGCGCAATCCGAACTGATTTTTTGTTTCCTGAAATTGCACTAAATCATTTGTCCAGAATAGCCGCTGTTATCTTTATGATGGGCCTAACAGCATCCTCCTTCGCCACCACTGATTCTGCATTAACTGCATTAACAACATCATTTTGCGTAGATTTTTTAAATTTCAACAAATCAAACTCAAAATTTAGTATTCGAACAAGGTATTGGGTACATATTGGTTTTTCAGTAGGCGTATTTCTAACTATTATTTTGTTCAACACCATCAATAACGCTGCTGTCATAAGCACTATTTTTATTGTAGCTTCTTATACCTATGGTCCATTATTGGGCTTATATAGTTTTGGATTATTTATTAATAAAAATAGGGGAGTGCGGGATAAATGGGTGCCGATCGTTTGTGTGCTATCTCCAACAATATGCTATTTCTTGAATCTGAACTCTAAACAATTACTTGGAGGATACGTTTTTGATAGTGAAATGATACTAGTTAATGGACTCATTACCTTTATTGGATTACTATTTATCAGTAAACCACAGAATAAGCTTGGTTCTATTTCACCCATTAAGACCTATTGATAATATTATCAATAGGTCTTAATGGGGTTACGTCCGTTGATACTATTTACGGAACTAATTGAAAATCTTGATTTTGTCCAACTACTGCTTTGCGAGCGTTTAATAAAGAATTATTGGATTGAACGACTATAGCAGCTATACTTAATCTTTGCTTATTCCATGAAGTAGGAATAGATACAGTATAGGTTTTACTATATTCCGATCCCAATGTTTGAGCAGGAATAAGGTCTCCTAATACTGAACTTGCGCTATTACGTACTACATGATCATTTACATAGTTAAGGATAGGATTACCTTTTCCATCGTTATAGTAATTAGCATGAGCCGTAACAATTCCGTCTTCTAAAACATAAACCACCAATTTACTTCCGCTCATAGCCTGAGCAAAACGAGCTCTTGCTGTGATCGATAACTTTGAACCATTTAGACTAGAATTTATCGCTATACCAACTGGAGAAGAGACATTTGAAGTAGAAGATACTGTAATGAGTGGCGCAATTTCTGAAATCTTACCTATATAATTTAAATTTCTATTTAAATAAGATGTAGGATAACCTGGTACCGAAAAGGCGGACATTAAAGTTCTTACTCCAGCAAAACTCAATGCATTATCATCTTCAAGTCCACTTCCTCCTCCTCCATGAAACTCCATGGGAACCACATTGTTTGGATAAGCAGTTAGTGCTTGATCCGTCAGTGTCTTAGCTCTCGGGCACCAACCACACCATAAAGTGGTATAAACTTCCAATGTGCAATTTTTGACATACTTGGTTTTAACATCGCTTAAACTTTCTGAATAATTGTGCGGATTAGATTCAGCACTTGAAGACACATAAGGACTACTTTCTTTTTTACAAGAAAGTACAAATACTGAAAGTAACACGATCAGTATTTCTTTACAGTTATTGGTTAGTTTTTTCATGTGTTTAATTTTTAGTTAATTTTCTAAATTGTTTATTAACTAAATTATATTAATTAATAATAAAAAGAAATATTATTCTTTACAATTTTGTCCACTAAAGATTTCAACATATGAAGAAAAACAGTGCTTACTATTGATCAGAGTACCAGAGGTGAGACTATAAATAAAAGGGCTGTGTACTTAAAATGATTGATGGTATAGAATAAAAAAGGCAGAGAGGTTCTAGCTTTCGTTCATGCGACAGATTTGTCTTCGTTTATTATTAGTCGAATGCTTCGTATCTGTACTGATTGTGTCCTTGGGTTAATCGTATCGTTTAAAGATTTGTACTAGAATCAAAAGCATACTCACTATCATCGGGTAGGAGTAGATGATGTCTATCTATAGTTTCATGCAAAACAAAAATAAAAAGGTATGATTCTATATGCTTATTGCAAAAAGAGCCGTGAAATATTAGCTGTAACTCTAGGTAAAAGAAGTATAAAAACGGTCCGAGAGCTATATTTGAATCATTGTATTGCAATCAGATTGGTTATGTATCACAGGAACTTTAGACTATCAATTAAAAGTACACAACCTAAAAAAGGAGAGAAGTATATGAAAACATATTTTATGTAAACAAAAGAGGCTGTCTATTTGTCTAGACAGCCTCTTTTGTTTACATGGTTAGTTCTCTTATTTCTAAGATTTTTCACTAGTAATGCCTACGCCGCTCAGAGCCACCACTCTCACGGCGTTTACCTGAAAAATCTCGAAAACCATTACCTTTATTTCGATAGCCACCATCACGATTCCCTCGAAATCCACCACTAGACCCAGAATTTCGGTCTCGATCTCCAGCCAATTCTATACGAACACTTCGACCTTGAAAATCAACAGATTTAAAACCCTGTTGCACTTTATCAACAACATTATTTTCAACTTCAAAGAAGGTATAAACACCTTTTAAATCAATTTTACCGATACTCTTCCCACTAATCTTCGTATTGTTACAGATATAGCCCAACATATCACCTCGAGTAAAATCATCTACAGAGCCTAGATTAATAAACAAACGGGTATAATCGCTCTTATATCCATCGCGTGCAAATCGCCCTACTTTTTCGCGTCCTCGATCCAATCTACCTCGTTCATCTTGTGTAGAAGCATTTAGATCCGGAGCACTCTTATAATATTCCAAAAAACGGTTAAACTCAAGAGATGCAAAACGTTTGACAACTTCTTCCTTATCCAGATCTTTAAATTCATCCATGATTCTAGGAATATATTGCTCAATCTGATCTTGATTCACTACAACGTTATGTACCTTGTGTACCAAAGCAAAAAGCTGCTTTTCACACACATCAAAACCTGAAGGAATCTCTACTTTAGTAAATTGCTTGCCAATAACACGTTCAATCTGGCGAATTTTAGCAAGTTCTTTGGAATTAATAATAGCAATAGACACCCCTGTTTTTCCCGCTCTAGCAGTACGTCCACTACGATGCGTATAATTTTCGATTTCATCAGGTAAAGAATAATTGATCACGTGAGTAACATCATTGACATCAATACCCCGCGCTGCGACATCTGTAGCGATTAGTAGTTGTAAACTACGATCGCGGTAACGCTTCATCACTTTATCACGTTGTTGTTGCGAAAGATCCCCATGAAGTGCATCAGCATTATAACCATCTTTGATTAAAGACTCTGCTATTTCTTGGGTTTCAATTTTAGTACGACAAAATACGATACCAAAAATCTCGGGGTTAAAATCAACGATACGTTTAAATGCCGCATATTTGTCGCGAGCCTTAACAATGTAATACTCGTGATCAATATTGGCATTTCCTGTGTTTTTGGTACCCATGATCAACTCGAAAGGATCAGTCATATACTTTTTAGCAATACGACGAACCTCCGAAGGCATAGTAGCTGAAAACAACCACGTTTTTTTATCTTCTGGAGTAGTGGATAGAATTTGATCAATATCCTCCTGAAAGCCCATATTGAGCATTTCGTCAGCTTCATCAAGTACGACATATTGTACTTGTGAAAAATCAATTGCTTTGCGATCAATGATGTCTAACATTCGGCCAGGTGTAGCCACTACAATTTGCACGCCTCGTTTAATTTGTCTCAATTGATCAGAGATGCTAGCCCCACCATAAACAGCTACTACATGCACACCAGCCATTTTTTTAGAGTAATTGTTTAGATCGCTAGCAATTTGTAAACAAAGTTCACGAGTTGGACATAATACGAGAGCCTGTGGATAATTTTCTTCAAAATCCAATAACTCCAACAATGGCAAACCAAATGCTGCCGTTTTTCCGGTTCCGGTTTGAGCTAATCCGACAAAATCGTTGCTGCCTGAAAGTAATACCGGGATGGCTTGTTCCTGGATTGGTGTGGGGTTTGTGAACCCCAATTCAGTAATGGCATTAACAATATCATGACGGATACCCAGGTTACTAAATGGGTTCATGATAATTTTTAAACTGATTAGCATTATTGCTAATCGGCAAGTGGGCAAATATAAGGAAAATTAAATATTTCTTGTAGGATAAAATCATAGAATGAAATTGTAGATTGTCCAATAATTAATATTATGTTAAATTAATAAGAGATTACATAAGACATAACATTTTAATCTCCGTAGCCCTAACTTCTTACTTTCCTTGAAGTCTTTATCTTTGTACTTATCTTATAAGATAGCAAACAGCATTGAAAACACTTAAAATAGCAATTCAAAAGTCAGGTAGATTAAACGAGAAGTCTGTGGAACTTTTGAAAAGTTGTGGACTAATCTTCGAAAACTATAAAAGTTCATTGATATCACCAGTTTCTAACTTTCCTCTGGAAATACTCTTTTTACGTGATGATGATATTCCTGAATATGTTCAAGATGGTATTGCTGACATCGGTATTGTTGGTGAAAATATTATTCAGGAAACAGAAGCCAAGGTGATTCTATTACAAAGATTGGGTTTTGGTAAGTGTACACTGAAAATTGCGATAGAAAATAATAGTGCCATTCGTTCCATATCTGATTTAAATGGTAAAGCAATTGCCACCTCCTATCCTGTTATCTTAAAAAAATTTTTAATTGCTAATCAAATTCAGGCGGAAATTCGTACGATATCTGGGTCCGTGGAAATTACTCCGAGTTTATCACTTAGTGAAGCTATTTGTGACCTCGTATCAACTGGTGGAACCCTAAAAAGCAACGGATTAAAGCCCTTTGTAGATGTATTACAATCAGAAGCTATTTTGATTGGAAATAAAGGTAGTGAACAAAAGAACTTAATTCAAGAGCTGCTGCAACGCATACAAGCTGTTCTACGAGCAAAGGAAACTAAATATGTGGTTCTTAATGTGGCACTTGCTAATTTAGACGCTATTGTAAAATTATTGCCGGGGATTAAAAGTCCAACGATAGTTCCTTTAGCTCAAACCGATTGGGTGGCTGTTCACACAGTTATTTCTGAGCAAGATTTTTGGGAGAAGATTAATCTATTGAAATACGCTGGTGCGCAGGGGATTGTAGTTATGCCTATTGAGAAGATGATTTTATAAGCTTTCCCCCTTCCTTCAATCCATCGAAATATTGAATTTTATGTGATGCTTAAAGTTTATACCCTATCAGATCTAAATCAGCAAGATATTGCTCGCCTTTGTAAACGTAATGTGGATGAAAAAAAATCTATTGAGATTGCTGTTGAATCCATTATTCATCGTGTGAGATCAGCTGGAGATGTTGCACTAATTGCATATGCCAAACAGTTTGATGGAGTGAATATCAATTGCTTATACCTTGATAAACCTGAACTCGAAAGATTAACATCCACCATTCGTGAAGAAGAAAAACAAGCACTTTATCAGGCTTACCTGAATATCAAAAAATTTCATCAAAGCCAATTAAAGCAAGAAGATAAAGTCGAAACTATGGCTGGGGTTACCTGTTGGCGAGAGTCACGTGCAATAGATCGAGTAGGTCTGTACATTCCGGGAGGTACAGCTGTTTTACCGAGTACTTTTTTGATGCTCGGTGTACCAGCACAGATTGTTGGATGCAAAGAAATTATTGTATGCTCCCCGCCACAAAAAGACGGACAGGTCAATGCCTACATTGCTTACTGTGCTCATCTCTTAGGGATTGATCGAATCTATCTAGTAGGTGGTGCCCAAGCTATTGCTGCTATGGCCTATGGAACGGAATCAATACCTAAGGTGGATAAAATATTTGGTCCAGGAAATCAGTATGTTACTAAAGCTAAAATGCTAATTCAATTGAATACCCAAACAGCCATTGATATGCCTGCAGGGCCTTCAGAAGTACTCGTCATTGCAGATGAAACAGCTAATCCGATCTATGTAGCTGCTGATTTATTGGCGCAAGCAGAACATGGAATCGATAGTCAAGCTATACTTGTATCCAATTCCGTGGATATGATTCAAAAAGTAAACTTAGAGATCGAAAAACAGCTCGTTGTATTAAACAGATCTGACATTGCCGGAAAAGCATTGAAACATTCATATGCAGTTTTAGTAAGTGATCTTACACAAGCTATGTCTTTTAGCAATATTTATGCGCCGGAGCATTTGATTTTAGCTGTAGATTGCTGGAGTAAAATTGGGCCAGAAATTAAAAATGCAGGTTCCGTGTTTATGGGGCATTTTACACCAGAAAGTGCTGGAGATTATGCCTCAGGAACGAATCATACCTTGCCTACAAGCTCCTTTGCGAAGGCATATTCTGGCGTTTCGGTTGATTCATTCATTAAAAAAATTACTTTTCAAAATATCACTAAAGAAGGAATTCGAAACCTGGGGCCAACAGTTCAGTTATTGGCTGAATTAGAGGGCTTAGATGCACATAAAAATGCTGTAACGGTAAGATTGGGGTAGGTTTAAACACTATGTATAATCAAATTTTTTAAAATCATCATTACATGAAAAAACGGTATTTACTTTCAACTATTTTAATTATCAATTTTATTAGCTTAAACGTGATGGGGCAAAAAACTATTCAGCTTGATCAATTCCAAGTGATTGGAATTTCGGTACGCACAACGAATCAAAATGGACAATCGCAAAAAGACATTGGAAATCTTTTTGGTCGATTTATGATGGAAAATCTCATTGAAAAAATTCCTAACAAAGAGAATAATGATATTTATTGCATCTATACAGATTATGAAAGTGATCAAACGGCTCCTTATACAACCATTATTGGATGTCGAGTAAGTTCTTTACAATCTATTCCAGAAGGATTTATAAGTAAAGTCATTCCAAAAACGACTTATCAAATTTATACGTCTAAAGGAAAGTTACCTGATTGTGTAGGTGAAACCTGGATGAAAATCTGGAATGAGAATAGTCCGAATAGAAAGTATATAGCTGATTTTGATGTCTATGGTTCTAAAAGTCAGAACCCAACTGAAGCAGAGGTTGATACCTATTTATCTATACGATAATAGCCTTCATGTTTAATCTGGATAAGCTTTTACGAGAAAATATCAGAAGTTTGACCCCCTACTCTTCTGCGCGAGATGAGTTTAAGGGGGAGGCTTCCATTTTTTTGGATGCCAATGAAAATAGTTATGGATCGCCCCTCAAAACGGCCTATAATCGATATCCAGATCCACGACAAAAACGTGTAAAAGAGCAGCTATCGCTAGTTAAAGGTATCCCATCAAAAAATATATTTCTAGGAAATGGTAGTGATGAGGCCATTGATTTACTATTTCGGGCTTTTTGTAGACCAGGCATAGATCATGTGATTACGGTTCCTCCTACCTATGGTATGTACGAGGTGGCAGCAAGAATCAACGATATTGAGGTCAAAAAAGTAAAACTCAAGGCTAATTATCAACTCAATTTGAGTGGTATTGATGCAGCAATCAATGCAAATACAAAGTTGATTTTTATTTGTTCTCCTAACAATCCTACGGGTAATTCTATCAATCGAGAAGATATTGAGACCATATTAACCAATTTTGATGGGTTAGTTGTAGTTGATGAGGCATATATCAATTACGCTAAACAAAAATCATTGACTTATGAACTAGCTAAGTATCCAAATTTAGTTGTTCTTCAAACTCTTTCTAAGGCATGGGGATTAGCTGGATTACGTTTAGGAATGGCTTTTGCTAGTGAGGGAATTATCGATGTTTTAAATAGAATTAAGCCTCCTTATAACATTAGTGAGGTTTCCCAACAATTGGTTTTAAATGCTTTAGAGCAAATTGATCAGGTTAATTTGTGGATCAAGGAGGCTGTTCTTGAACGAGAGTTATTGCGTGAAGCACTACAAAGCCTACCTTTTATCCAAGCCGTTCTCCCTTCTGATGCCAATTTTATTCTGGTAAAAATGACCGATTCTCGATCTGTTTATATGTATCTGGCCGAAAAAGGGATTGTTGTTCGAGATCGATCAAAAATTGAACTTTGTGAAAATTGTCTTCGAATCACCATTGGAACGCCTATTGAAAATAAAACACTCTTAACAGCATTAATTGATTTCAACCAATGAACTTGTTTAAGTTTTAAACAAGTTCTATAAAGCCTCTAAGAAAAAGTGGATCATGTCAATGAAAACGATGGGCAAGCTCAAGCTTCAGACCATCATATCACAAACGCAGCATCATTATCTGGTTTGTATGAAAGTTGGTTTCTAGACTATGCTTCGTATGTAATTCTTGATCGGGCTGTACCTCATATTCATGACGGATTAAAGCCTGTTCAAAGGAGGATATTACACTCCTTGAAGGAGATGGATGATGGCCGGTTTAATAAAGCCGCTAATGTAATCGGTAATACGATGAAATATCATCCACATGGAGATGCCTCCATTGGCGAAGCGATGGTGCAAATCGGACAAAAAAATCTACTAATTGATACGCAAGGAAATTGGGGCGATCCAGTCACTGGCGACGCTGCTGCAGCTCCTCGATATATCGAGGCTCGTCTTTCCAAGTTTGCCAACGAGGTTATTTTTAATCCAGATACTACCGCATGGCAGTCAAGTTATGATGGCCGTAATCTGGAGCCCATCACTTTTCCAGTGAAGTTTCCACTTTTATTAGCCCAGGGTGCTGATGGTATTGCTGTCGGCTTAGCAACCAAGGTGATGCCTCACAACTTTATAGAGCTTATTGATGCCTCCATCGATGTGCTTAATGGAAATCGGCCTAATCTTCTGCCTGACTTTCATACTGGTGGAATGATTGACTGTTCGGCTTATAATGAAGGACAACGTGGTGGAAAAATTAGAGTTAGAGCCAAGATTATTGAAAAAGACAAGAAAACATTAGCCATTACCCAAATACCCTATACTACTACCACGGGTAGTTTAATTGATAGTATTATTGCAGCCAATGACAAGGGGAAAATAAAAATTAAGAAAATAGAGGATAATACGGCCAAAGATGTAGAAGTCATTATTCATTTGGCTCCAGGTATTTCGCCCGATGTGACTATTGATGCTTTGTATGCCTTTACCGATTGTGAGGTATCAATTTCCCCAAACACTTGTGTTATTAAAGCGGATAAGCCGCTTTTTATGAGTGTGAACGATATTCTAATTGAAAACACCAATCATACCAAAGATTTATTAAAACAAGAATTAGAAATCAAATTATCAGAGCTAAAAGAAAAAATATTTTTCAATTCATTACTTAAATTATTTATTCAGGAAGGAATGTATAAACATCCTGAATATGAATCTTCTATTAGTTTTGATTTAATTGTTGAAACTTTAAACAAATTGTTTAGTCCATTTTTTGCACAGTTCTATCGAAATATTCTTCCTGAAGACTACAAAAAGTTGATTGACAAACCAATGAGTAGTATTACTCGTTTCGATGTTAAAAAATCAGATGAACAAATGCGCGCACTTGAGGAAGAGATTAAACAGGTCAACAAAGACTTGAAACACCTTACTGCGTACGCCATCATTTGGTTTGAAAAACTAAAGCAGAAATATGGAAGTGGTAAAGAACGTAAAACAGAAATTCGGTTATTCGACCGCGTAGAAGCTGCCAAAGTAGCTTTAGCTAATGTCAAGCTTTATATGAATCGCGATGAGGGCTTTATTGGTACTAGTTTGCGTAAAGATGAGTTAGTGGGGGATTGTTCTGATCTGGACGAGATTATTGTTTTTCGCAAGGATGGGAAGTTTTCAGTCACTAAAGTAGCGGAGAAAACTTTTATAGGTAAGGGAATTATTCACGCACAGGTATTTAAAAAGAATGATGAACGAACGGTATATAATCTCATTTATAGAGATGGAATCACGGGTGTATCTTATGTAAAAAGATTTTCAGTTCTTGGGACTACGCGTGATAAAGAATATGATCTTACTAAAGGAAGCAAAGGCTCTTCGGTACTCTATTTTACAGCGAACCCCAATGGGGAAGCAGAGTTAGTTAGTGTGCAGCTTAAACCACATACCAAGCTTCGTAAGCTACAATTTGATTTAGATTTTGCAGAAATCGCCATCAAAGGCCGTAGTTCAATGGGTAATATCTTAAGTAAATACCCCATTAAAAAACTGGTCTTAAAAGCCAAGGGTATTTCTACGTTAGCGGGCCGTAAAATATGGTTTGATGAAGTTTTGAGACGTTTGAATGTCGATAATCGGGGGCATTATTTGGGCGAGTTTGATGGAGATGATAAAATTCTAATTATTGGTAAATACGGTACATATGAGCTTAGTGGTTTTGAGTTGAGTAATCATTTTGAGGAGGATAGTTTATTGATTGAAAAATATAATCCCAATAAAGTATTTTCTGTGATTTATATTGATGGTAAATCAAAAAATTACTATCTCAAGCGATTTACTTTTGAGAATATAGTCATTGGCAAGAAGCTTTCTTTCCTCAATGAAGAAAATGATTCTAAGTTGGTATTGATTACATGTCTCAAGCAACCTAAAATTGAATTAGAAGTACTAAAGGGTAAGAGCCAAATAGTGGAAAAGAGCATACTAAACCTAGCTGATTTAATAGGGATAAAAGGGATGAAAGCTCAGGGGAATCGATTAAGTCCACACACGATTGCCAAAGTAAATTTGATCGATTCTAAAGAAGAAGCGGACCAATCGGATGAGGATGAAACCACTAAAATTGAAAGACAGGTTGACTTTGAAATAACTAATCCGGCCGATATTAAAATAGACGACAATGGTCAATTGGGCTTATTTTAAATAGTCGGAGATCTCGATCAGTTCAACTATTTTATTAAGTAAACTAAAATGTATTGAATTTTAATTTAAAGAATAATAAATAAAAGTTTTTTCTAATTTGTGCCGGAACAAAACCCTGTTTTGATATGAATCCGACACAAGTAGAAATGGAGCTAGAAATAATGCAACCAGCGTCAAGAGTCGAACAAGAAGCCCCTCAAATTAATCTAGCCCAGCCAATGAATCCAACTTTGTCAAAAGCACATCCCAAAGGCCTTTATGTGCTGTTTGCTACAGAAATGTGGGAACGTTTTAGCTATTATGGCATGCGGGCTATCTTGGTGTTATTTATGACTAAGGCATTGTTATACGATAAAGCTTTTGCATCGAATTTATATGGCAGTTATACGGGTCTTGTTTATCTCACACCACTCATTGGTGGGTACATTTCGGACCGGCTTTGGGGTAATCAGCGATCTATTATTACAGGCGGGTTATTAATGGCTTTGGGTCAATTTTTACTGTTCTTTTGTGGAACAACGTATCATACTTCCACTCAACTATCTACTTTTTTATTCTTTGCAGGTTTGGGGTTTTTAATTGCTGGAAATGGCTTTTTCAAACCCAACATTTCCTCAATGGTAGGCCAGCTTTATCCCAAAGGCGATCGTCGAATAGACGCAGCATATACTATTTTTTACATGGGTATTAATGTGGGTGGAGCATTAGGTCCACTAGTTTGTGGAGCTTTAGGAGACACCGGAAATCCGACTGATTTTAGATGGGGCTTTATGGCTGCAGGTATTGGTATGTTGTTGAGTATTTTGATTTTCAAAAGATTGAAAGACAAATTTGTTGTTTCTCCAGAAGGTAAAACATTGGGTTTAGCCCCTACAAATGAAAATGGAACAGCCCGAGTTAAAACTTCACAAATTTTGACTTATGGTGGATTGTTAGCTTTATCAATCGCGATTATTGGTTTGGTGTATATCGATGCAATAAAGTTTGGTATACTTTCTTACCTATTGGTTGCGGCAGTACTTGGTATTGGCTTTATGATCTTTTCTGATAAATCATTGAATGGTATAGACAAACAACGAATCAGTGTCATTTTTATCACAGCTTTTTTTGTGATATTTTTTTGGAGTGCATTTGAACAGGCTGGGGCTTCATTGACATTTTTTGCAGAAGAACAGACCCAACGAAATTTAGGTTATTATACTGTTCCAGCAAGCTTTTTTCAATCATTAAACTCCTTATTTGTGATCATCTTTGCTCCCATTTTTGCTTTTTTGTGGGTTAAATTGGGCAATAGGGGGATGGAGCCCTCCTCTCCTACTAAAATGGCTTTAGGTTTATTCTTGCTTGCTTTGGGTTATTTGGTGATTGCTTACGGTGTAAAAGGAATACAGCCAACTACCAAAGTGAGTATGATGTGGCTAACAAGCATGTATGCCTTACATACTTATGGTGAATTATGTTTATCGCCTATTGGGCTTTCTCTAGTCAACAAATTAGCTCCGTTACGATTTGCTTCACTACTGATGGCTGTCTGGTTTTTGGCTAATGCTGCTGCTAATAAAATAGCGGGGGTACTTAGTGCATTGTATCCAGATCCGAATCAACCAGCTCCTCATTTATTAGGCTTTGAGATTAAGGGACTTTATGAATTTTTCATGCTTTTTGTACTAATGGCTGGTTTAGCATCAATTATTCTATTTGCAGTAACTAAACATTTGCAAAAAATGATGCATACAGATGAGCATTAAACTTCTATCACTAGCCCCAACTAATAGTTTACGGCTAGGGCGGGCTATAATAGAGCTTGTCTAAAATTTATTTTGTGAAGCTATTGCCGGTTATTTTTGAGCGAAATGAGGCGAATTTTGGAGCCATAGCAGGGCACTATGGTGAAAAAAATTCAACCAAATTGCAGCCAAAAAGAACCAAAAGAGCAACATAAAATAAACTTTAGACAAGCTCATATATAAAAAAGGTGTATGGCTAAACGCTATACACCTTTTTTATGGCAGAATAAATAAGCGGTATTATTTACCTATTCCTAAGCCAATACCAACATTCACAGAGTTATATGCAGCAAGACTATATGAACCATACACGCGTAAAAGAAGTAATTGGAGTTGAAATCCTATATCTGCACGTAATCCACTTAAATATCTTTTATCAATGCTAATTGGATCATGATAAGTCACATAATTTCCATTACCTATTTCAATTGGATAATCACCAATCAGGTTAACTTTGGTCCTCGAAGATTGATAGCCCACACTGACAAAAGGAGTAAAAAAAAGTAACCTTTTAGAGATAATTCCTTCCAAATTAAATCCAGATATACGGCCATCAAGTGATTGATCGGTATAGTTTGTACCTGGAGCCTGTACATCCAAAGGTAAATTATAATGGAACTGTGTATACCCAGCAGCTACAGCTAGGTCAAAAGGTAATTTAGTAACCACCTTAGCTTTGATAAGTTGACCTATGTTTAATCTAACACCCCCACCAATCATGTAAACAGATCCAGCATCACCTAATTTAATTTTTGGCATTAATCTTAAGCTAACATCTACTCCTTTAGGTAAACCAACTGTTGCCTGTATTTGGGGAGCTGGCACTACAAAAAGACCAGCGCCTTGGGGTAAGTTCAAGTTCTGTATGATTGGCTGACCTGAAGCGTGGATATCGATTTGAGGAGGGATTGTGTTTTTATCTCCCGCTACTGTTGGTGCAACAGTAGATTGAGGGTTGCTTGGTGTAATATTCGATGATAATCCAATTTGAGTAATATCGAATGATTTATCAGCAGCAGGAACAAAAGCCCCACCAGCAGAAATTCGAAGTTCGAAATGACCTAGCTTTTTGGTCTTAGCCGTATTGTACCAACCCGCACTTAATCCAGAACCAAATCCTTTAAATAGTGGATTTAAATAGGATTCAATCAGTCTTCTAGAATCATCTGGCGTTGACTTAAAAAGACCCGAAATATCTTTTTGTGCAAAAGAGGTGGTAGTGTTGCTAAGCAAGAGAATAGCTGTAACACTTAACCCTATTATTAATGATTTTTTTTTCATAAGTAGTACTGCTTGTTGTTTTGGTGGTTCTTTTAAATCTATCATACATTTAAAAAAATCACCCTCGTGACTTCAAAACGTCGGTGAATATAGTGCTAAAAAATCTAAAGCAATAAACTACTAGCTAATCCAAGTATCAATAGGAAGCCAAATATGTCAGTAAATGTGGTGATGATAATGGACGAAGCAACAGCTGGATCAATTCCTATACGTTTAAGTAATAAAGGAATAGAAGCCCCTGTTATTCCTGCAACTACCAAATTACCTGTCATCGCTAGAAAAATAACCAAGCCAAGCATGGGATTAGAATCATAAAACAGGGCGAACAAAAAAACAATCACACCATTTACAGCACCATTAATTAATCCTACAGTAAATTCTTTCAAAACGGTTCGATAAGCTTGTTGATCGGTTAGGTCATTCAAAGAAATTCGCCGAACAGTTACGGCAAGAGCTTGAGTAGCAGCATTTCCTCCCATACCAGCAATCATGGTCATATAGCCTGCCAGGATGCCTAATTGTACAATTGTGTCATCAAAGTAACGAATTACAGAAGCGGCTAAAAAAGCCGTTGCTAAGTTGACAATTAACCAAGGAAGCCTGCTTTTAACGGCCTCTATCCAATTTCCAGAAAGCTCTTCATCTTCGGATACTCCTGAAATTTTCAAAAAGTCTTCAGTATTTTCTTCCTCTAAAACATCAATTACATCGTCGAAAGTAACACGCCCCAATAGCTTCATCTGATCATCTACCACTGGAATGCTGGTTAGATTATATTGTGAAATAAGTTTAGCTACTTCTTCTTGATCAGTTTCAGCTGTTACATAAATGAAGTCTGGTTTAACTAAATCTTTAATACGAACGATATGTCGAGATTTAATAATTTCTTTGAGTGATACAATACCAATCAGTGTACCTTCATCATCAATGACATTGATCGTATAAAATTCCTCCATCTCCTCAGACTGACGAATGATTTCATCCAGAGCCTCTTTTTTACTCAGCTTTTGATTGATTTTGATGACCTGGGTATTCATTAAGCCACCAGCTGTATCCTCCTCATATCTTAAAAGAGAGCGGATATTCGAGGCATCTTCCTCGTCAAGTCCTTTTAGAATTTCCTGCTGTTGTTCTTCTGGTAGCTGACTGATAATATCAGTTGCATCATCATAATCCAGTTCTTCTACAATTTCAGATCGCCGTTCCGGATTCAGATTTTCTAATAGTTTTTCAGGATGAAACTCCGCGTCCATCTCTGCTATTACAACTGATGCAAACTCAGCTGGAAGGATACTAATGATACGTGCTCTTGCCTCTTGAGGTATACTTTCGAATAGAATAGCAATTTCGGATGCGTGATATCCCGAAACTAAGGCCAATAAAGTCGCATCATCCGACTCCAGCGCTTGCTTGAGATGCAATAAATCCGTTTTATCTAGTTCAAAAGATTGCATTTCCTGCTAAATTAGGAAATTTTGTTCACCACACACTAAGCCGAAACTTAGATCTTGCTTACCTACAAAAAACTTAAGCTTTGAGGCCCCTGATTAAAGAGTAAATCAACAATACTTAAATTGGGCAAGAAGCCATTACGTTCTTCGAATACTTGGAAATAAGGTTTATGTATAAATGTGCTGTCTACTTTGGGATGAATACTTGTTCTAAAATCTGTCAAATTGGTATAAACTTTCTCGTAATCCGCTGTAAACCGGTAAGTAATGTCCAGCTTTAGTTGTCGCAAAAGAATTGCTAGAATATGTTCAGTATAATCGAATAAAAAATCCCATCTTTTTTCATAAAGTTCTACTAGATCATCCTCGTAATATTCAAAATAGGCTGACCGGCGATAAGATGTTTGTAAACTTTGCCAATGCAAACGCTGCCAGTTAAAATCATAACTAATTTTTACATCTTTTATCGATGTGTGCTGGCCAGTTCCCTTGGCTATTGGAATAATTAAATCAAGCTTACCGTTAGGGGAATGTATAACTGCCCGATTTCTAAATGTTTGTTTTGGAAAATGCTCATACCGTTCAAAAAGAATATCCTGTTTATGTCGGACAAGTTTATTGAAATACATGATGGGTGGTAGATAAAATAGGGGAAATACTGCACCTTGTTCCATTATAAAAAGCTAAATTTGTTCTGTTTTTTCTCTTCGAATTTAGGAAGAAACTTTTTGAGAGCCTGTTTAAAAAATAATGACCTAATGAATTCCTTTTTTTATGGTATTATCTCTTCCCTGTTATATTTAGTTTCACTGTTGCCATTTTGGTTTTTATATATTCTATCAGATATTTTATTTTTTGTTTTGTATTATTTGATTGGGTATCGTAGATCAGTGGTACAGCGTAATTTGGCAAATTCATTTCCAGAGAAAACAGCCCTTGAACGTAGGCAAATTGAAAAAAAATATTTTCGCTTCTTGGCAGATACATTTTTTGAAACTATCAAATTAAGGTCTATTTCGAGCGCTGAATTAGCTAAACGATTTAAAATCATCAATCCGGATGAGGTACTCAAGCACATACGAAATAATCAATCGGCTTTGATTGCGACGGGTCATTATGCAAATTGGGAATGGGGGGCCCCTGCTTGTTCATTTTTGCTTCAAACACAATTGATGATTATTTATAAGCCGCAGTCCAATAAATATTTCGAAACGATAATGAATCAAATTCGGTCTCGTTTTGGAGCAATTTTGGTGCCTATGCAGCAGGCTTTTCGTCAAATTATTAGCTACCAAAAAGGGCCTTTTTTAGCCATCTTTTTAAGCGACCAAACGCCGGTACAAACAGAATATAATGTATTTATCCCATTTTTAAGCCAACCTACAGCTGTTTTTTTGGGAATTGAAAAAATTGCTAAAAAGACCGGACGGCCAGTGGTGTTTTATCATATGAATCGCATTAAAAGGGGATATCACGAAGCCGTATTTAAAACACTTGTTGAAGATCCCAAAGCCACAACCGAACATGAAATTACCAAACTTCATACAGCCGAGCTGGAACGAGTGATTCGCCAAAAGCCCGAATTTTGGCTATGGTCGCACAAACGCTGGAAGTTTAAACCCGAAAACACGCTCGAATGATTCTTTTCCCTAAAGTAGCCCTTGTCATTTTAAATTGGAATGGGAAAAAGTATCTGCAACAATTTTTGCCTTCAGTAATTGCAAGCTCCTATCCAAACTTAGAAATCGTTGTTGGTGATAATGCTTCTACGGATGATTCTGTCGTCTTTGTAAAAAAAAACTTTCCGACAATCAGAATTATTCAGAATGATAAAAATTATGGCTTTGCCGAAGGATATAATCGTATTCTAGCTCAGCTTGAAGCAGATTATTTTGTTTTGCTCAATTCAGATGTAGAAGTAGAGCCCAGTTGGATAGAGCCACTGATCGAGCTAATGGAAAACGATGATCGAATTGCTGCTGCACAGCCTAAACTGTTAAGTTATGCGAATAAACAGCTTTTCGAATATGCGGGTGCTGCTGGAGGGCTTTTAGATATTTTTGGATATCCCTTCTGCCGGGGGCGTATTTTCGACAGCATAGAAGCCGACACTGGTCAATACAATGCGATTGCCGAAATTTTTTGGGCCTCTGGCGCCGCATTCTTTATTAAGAAAAAGTATTGGGATGAAATCGGTGGATTTGATGCTCGCTTTTTTGCACACATGGAAGAAATTGACTTGTGTTGGCGCTTAAAAAATAAAGGCTATAAAATTATGTACTGCCCTGACTCAAGGGTTTACCATGTGGGTGGCGGAACATTAAGTTCAGAACACCCGTATAAAACCTACCTTAATTTTAGGAATAACCTGATGATGCTCCGTAAAAATCTACCCCTCAGTCGATCTGTGTGGATCATCTTTATTCGTTTCTGGCTGGATTTAGCTTCCTTAGTGAAATATGGATTAGCAGGTAAGTTCAAAAATGCAGCTGCTGTTAGCAGGGCACATTGTCACTTTTTAAAAAGTATCTTGCAGAGTAATAACCCATCGGTGGATACATCAAATTTCAATCACGTAGGTATTTTTCACCAGAGTATTGCATTAAAGCATTTTGTAAGTAAGGTGAAACATTTTGGTGATTTATGAGAAATTTTGAGGCTCTTGCAAAAAACTCTCTAAAGCTAATCGATAACCATCTAAGCCGAAACCTGTTAATACCCCCCTGCAATTTTTGCCTGTCAGTGAAATATGACGATACTTCTCTCGCGCATAAATATTAGATATGTGAACCTCAACAACAGATGTATCGATCGCCATAATGGCATCAGCAATAGCAACTGAGGTATGGGTATAGCCTCCAACATTAATGATAATTCCATCATAAGAAAAGCCCACCTCATGTAGTTTATCAATAATTAGACCCTCGACATTACTTTGAAAATAATCTATATGAACGCTTGAGTATTTAGTTTTTAATGTTGTTAGATAAAGTTCAAAATTTGTATCTCCATAGATGGACTTTTCCCGAACGCCTAGTAAATTCAAATTTGGGCCATTGATTATCTGTATCTTCATAGCCAAACTTAAAAAAAATTGGACTGGCAAACGAGTATACGTGGTTTCAAATCTTATCTGCAATTAGAACGAGGCCTTGCATCAAATACCGTCGAAGCATATCTACAAGATGTAGATAAATTAGTGCAGTATTTTGAGGGAACTGATAAACAAGTGGGGCAAGTATCAATTAATGATCTGCGATCTTTCCTCGTTTGGATTAATCAGTTAGGAATACTTCCACCAAGTCAGGCTCGAATTTTATCGGGCTTAAAAGCATTCTTTTCATACTTATTGATTGAAAACGTCATCACTAATAATCCTACTGCCCTACTATCGAGCCCAAGAATCACGCGAAAACTTCCAGACACACTAAGCATCGTCGATATTAATAAGCTGATCGATGCCATAGACCTTTCCAAACACGAGGGTGTGCGCAATAAAGCCATGATCGAAATATTGTATGGATGTGGTTTACGGGTTTCGGAACTAACTACCCTACGCCTCTCCAATCTTTTTCTAGACATAGATTTTATAAAAATAATTGGAAAGGGAAATAAAGAACGTTTAGTCCCTATAGGTAGTGAGGCAATCAAATTTCTGCGGATATACTTAAATGAGATTAGAATCCATATGCCCATTAAACCAGGAAAAGAAGATTATATTTTTCTAAATAATCGTGGTAATCCAATATCCAGGATAATGGTTTTTATCATCATTAAACAACTGGCACAAGTAGCGGGGATTAAAAAAAATATCAGTCCGCATACTTTTCGGCATTCTTTTGCTACGCATCTGGTTGAGGGGGGAGCCGATTTAAGAGCAGTACAAGAAATGTTAGGGCATGAAAGTATTACCACAACCGAAATTTATACTCATCTGAACCGAGATTATTTACGTGATACCATTACCCAGTTCCACCCAAGAAGTTAAAGAGCTTGCTTAAAAAGGAAGTCCATCGTATTGGCCCGGTCTGCATAATCCCAAAGCTTTGGCCTCTGACTATGTCCAAAACGTACTTGATCGATGGCTAGTTCTGGTATTGAAGCACTTACCACACACTGAATTTGCTCATCGAGTAATTTTATTTTTCCCCCCAATGAAGCCAAATCTTCATATGTTTCGTAATTCAGCACGGCTAAAGGTGACCAGAGCGATTCAGCAGGTTTAAGTAGTAGAAAACCATTATCTAAATGTGTTTCTCGATTGACTAGTAAAATTGATTTATGGTAGTCGTAATTGTTGGTATACTTACTATGATTGCTTACCCATTGAAATGGTTCGATTGCTTCAAAGAAGAGACGAAAGTCATAATCAGTAGGTACATACAACTTGGAAACATTTCGACATCCCAAACCAAAGTAGTCGAAAATATCATGTCCTAGTTGTTTTAAATCAGCTTGAGTTTCATCGCCTCTAAGCACGGCAAGGCTATTTCGATTTTTGCGAATAATGTGTGGTACATTTCTAAAATAGTAATCGAAATATCGAGATGTATTCGTACTTCCTGTAGCAATAACAGCATCGAAGCCTTGAAGTCGATCAATATATTGAATTTGTTCAGTAATGGCTGGCGTTATGTCGATCAATTTTTTTAGCAGATAAGGAATTAAAAGCTGATCTTGAGACGATAGTTTGATGAGCGCCTGATGCCCGGCTACTAGTACACATAAGATATCATGAAAGCCAACAGCTGGGATATTACCAGCCAAAATCAGTCCCACTTTTTTCATTGAGTGAATCGTAGGCTTTTGTTGTTTTTGGAGGGAAAACCAGTGTGTTAAATCTTGTCGGTTCAGCATTTCGCCAATTGAAAAAACTGCTCTGCAAACATTTTGAGGGATAAACCACGCATTTTTTGCTTGGATCAAGCTGGCGAGCTGGTTCAATTCATCATCTGGTTTTCGCAGTTGATCACCCAATTGAGTTAATACTTCTATTAGTTTATCTGCTGTCAAAGTCTTATCAGTCTCCATTAAATTCCCCTAAATGTGCTATATTTGCATTGTTTTTACCTCTCCATGCGGCACAAAAGTAAAAATAGATTTTGAAGGAGGATTCATGGCTATTAAAATTACAGACGAATGCATTAATTGCGGAGCATGTGAGCCCGAATGCCCTAATAATGCTATTTATGATGCAGGTGCGTCCTGGAAATTTGCCGATGGAACAGCTCTGCGTGGTCTAATTGATTTTGGAAAAGGCAATACCAGAGATGCGGAAGAAGCCCAACCCGCTGTATCAGACGAATACTACTATATTGTTTCTGATAAATGTACTGAGTGTGTTGGATTTCACGATGAGCCACAATGTGCGGCCGTTTGTCCCGTGGATTGCTGTGTAGATGATGAAAACATACGTGAAACGGAAGAAGAGCTTTTGAATAAAAAGGCTTGGCTACATGCCGAAAAATAAAACTTATATATTTTTTTTACTCATCCACTTCTTTAATCTTTTTTTTGGCCAATCTGCATTGGGTGCGTTTCATTTCAGTGTGTAGTCAACACGAATGTGGCGAGCGCCAATTAACATGGCTTTAAATATTGACTTAATCGTTTCAATATCTTTTAATGTGATATCGCTGTTGATGAGTTGGTTTTGATCTAGTTTATAATTTATAATACGCTCGACAAGATCACTGATACGCTGGTCGTCTGGTTCTTTTAAACTTCTCGAAGCAGCCTCTACAGAATCGGCAAGCATAAGAATGGCAGTTTCTTTAGAAAAAGGAATTGGGCCAGGATATCTGAAAGTATTTTCATCTACCAATTGTTCTGGAAAATTTTTCAGAAAAGATTGGTAAAAGTAATCTACACGGGTATTGCCATGATGGGTACGTATAAAGTCAATTACCATTTCGGGGACTCGGTGTTTTCGTGCTATTTCAATGCCTTTATTTACATGTTGAATGATGATTTGTGCACTTTCCTCGTACGATAAAATGTCGTGTGGGTTGTATCCTGTGCTTTGATTTTCGATAAAATATTGAGGATTGTCCATTTTACCAATATCATGATACAAAGCACCAGCCCTTACTAGTAATGCATTCCCTCCTATTTTGAAGATTGCAGCTTCTGCCAAATTGGCTACTTGAAGTGAATGCTGAAATGTCCCTGGAGCTTTATAAGCTAAATCACGCAGCAACTTCATGTTGGTATTGGTCAATTCCATTAATGACACATCAGAAGTAATACCGAAAAGTGCTTCAAATGCATAAATCAATGGGTAAGCTAACAAAGAGAGTGTGACACTAAAGATAAATGGGATAAAGTTGATCCATTCAACTTGATCTATGGAACCATTTCTAATAAATGAAATACCCAAATAAGCCACTGAATAATTGCATAAAATAAGCAATGCCGAAACAAGAAACTGTTCCCTTTTAACCAAATTTTTGATGCTATAGATAGATACCATCCCTGCCGTGATTTGTAAAAAAGCAAACTCAAAACTATTGGGAACAAAAAAACCTGCTATCAAAACCACCAACAAATGAATATTTAAAGCTAAACGTGTATCAAAAAGTATTCTAATAATAATTGGTACAATACAATATGGAATATAATATACACTTGGTAGTTTCACTTTGAGAGACCATGATAAGACAATCAGCATCCCTGTGATTACTAGCAAAATAATCGATAACTGCCGATTACTATAGTAGATATCTCGTCTAAAAAGATATAAAAAAACAACTAATAAGCTGATAATTAACCCAACTAAAAGAAATTGTCCCAATAAAATCACACGGAAATCACCGATTACCCGAGTATTTTCCGCATCACGAAGTGATTCTAACTTTTGATAGGTATCTGCATTAATCGTTGCTTCATGGGCAATAATGAGCTCACCTTTTTGTACCACTCCCCGTGTAAGTGAGATATTTAATAAGGCCTCAGTCTCAATTTTATCCATCAAATGTTCATCATAGACATAATTTACTTGCAAGTGATTTTCTATCCGACCAAGTAGCCAACTTTTATTTTTAATGGATGGATACTTATTAATCATTTGTTCAGCATATTTCAATCCTGTTTCTACCGTATAGGCATCAGCTGTATTTATATGTTGAGCTGCGTTATTGGTTAATAAGGTAAATGGGTAGTTAGAGTTATTTTGCTGATATTTTTTAATTAGCAACATAACTCCACGACTATAAATATTCCTTAATAGCAGATTTCCAAAGGTTTTGTAGGTAGCTTTTTGCGATTCTGGAACAAGAGCACCTTTCCATTTGACTTCGAAATCAGTATTAAAGTCATCAATGGATTTATGAACAATCTCTTGATTATTTTGATAAACTGGATGCAATGAATGTAGAATATCCTGGCGGTCTTTCTCGATTTCAGCGTTTGTCTTTTTTATAGCAAAACGATAAGGTGCGATGAGATCATTTTGCATCCAAATCTTACCCTTTTCAAACTCAAATCTAAAACGTGCTTGCTTGGGTAAAACCAAGGCAATAATGAGCACGCTTAAGCTTATCATAACATACTTGAAAGTTTGAGCGTATCTACGATAAACTAATCGGTATGAATTGGTTCGTCTAACTACTTTCATCTAAACCAAAAGTACTCATTATGCGACACACGAGTCACATCTAGTCTCAATCATTTCGATGAATATCATATTAAATAAAATTACAATTGGCAAATGTTTAATATAATTGATATTGTAAAATAAGATATAATGAGCTTGTTTTTTTATTTTTCACTATAAAATTATTGTGAATTTAACTATAAAAGCATCTAATATTTTTTGATGAATAATAGATTAATAAATATTTATTAATATAGTGATAAATATAAAGTAAATATGAGTGTAAATATGTATATTTACTAATAGCAATATCATTAAATACAATCAACACACATCTGTCAATTGACTGAGAGGAGAGCGATACCTCATTGAAAAATGTAGCTCATATGTTTGGCCATTAAGAACAATTGATTATGAAAGTGACGCATTTATCGAAAAAATCAATGAAGCACTATCTTATTGCTTCCGGTTGTTGTTGCTGTAGCTGCTGTTGTAGTTGTTGTGTTACTGTGAATGGAAAATAGTGCTTGGCATTAATTATTCAATAAACAAAGAGCGAAAACCTGTTTAGTACTTAGGTTGGGTTTTTTGCTCTTTGTTTATTGAACATAGTTACGCCATTTGTCCAAAATGGCTTTAAAATCTAGAGGAAGTTCCACCTCAAGGTGAATAAACTGATGTGTTGTTGGATGGATAAAACCCAATGATTGGGCATGCAAAGCCTGACGAGGCATTCGTTCAAAACAGTTTTCAACGAATTGCTTATACTTTGCAAATACAGTTCCTTTAATTATACGATCACCCCCATAAGTACTATCGTTGAATAATGGATAACCAATATGTTTCATATGGGCTCTAATCTGATGTGTCCGACCTGTTTCCAGTTTACATTCGATGAGTGTGACATAGCCCAATCGCTCAAGTACGCGGTAGTGTGTAACTGACCATTTTCCTTTGCTTGGGTCATCATAAACAGCCATCACCTTTCGATCTTTCAGACTACGACCAATATATCCACTAATTGTTCCATCAGACTCAATATCTCCCCAAACCAATGCAATATACTTACGGGTAATGCTATGGTCGAAGAATTGTTTTGCTAAAAAATGAATGCTTCTCTCATTTTTGCTAATGAGCAAGAGTCCTGAAGTGTCTTTATCAATCCGATGCACCAATCCTGGCCTTCCCTCATTTCCTGGCAATTGAGGTAGTTGCTGTATATGATAAAGTAAGGCATTGGCCAAAGTACCCGTATAATTATTAAAACCAGGATGAACAACCATTCCAGCCGGCTTATTGACTAGAATTACATCATCATCTTCATAAACGATATTCAATGGAATATTTTCCGGATAAACTTCTGTATCACGGGGAGGGTGTGGTAAAACAACCGAAATAATATCTAAAGGTTTAACCTTATAACTTGCCTTGATGGGCTTGTTATTCACTAAAACACTATCCGCATCAATGGCATGTTGGATACGATTACGTGATGCATTCTCTACACGATGCATCAAGAATTTATCTATTCTAAGTAATGATTGCCCCTTATCTACAACTATTTTGAGATGCTCGTATAAATCCTGCTCCTGATCTTCTGGAATATCAAATTCGTTATTATCCATACTTATTATATTAAAAATAACAATAGCCATGTATTCCAAACAAAAACCATGCTTCTCTAAATGACTGATATACCTAATAATTAAGTCCTGCATAAATGCAGGACTTAATTATAATTATCGATATCTAAGATCTACCCCGTTAATCGATACAAAGGAGCTAAAAAATACATTAACCTAACTTTTTTATTAAGTTACGATCAATCTCTTCAAGAAATTCCTCTGTATAAAGGTAATCCACTGCATGTTCTACTTTTGGCTTAATAGAAATAGCCAAATCTTTGGTCATTTTTCCACTTTCTACCGTTTCAATGCAGACTTGCTCCAAGGTGTGGCAGAATTCGATCAGTGCTTGATTATTATCCAACTTACCACGAAATTCAAGGCCTCTTGTCCAAGCAAAAATGGAAGCTATTGGATTTGTAGACGTGGGTTTGCCTGCCTGATGTTCACGATAATGACGTGTTACAGTGCCATGTGCAGCTTCTGCCTCCATTGTTTTTCCGTCTGGAGTAATTAGTACTGAAGTCATCAATCCCAATGAGCCAAAACCCTGAGCTACAGTATCTGATTGTACATCTCCATCATAGTTTTTACAAGCCCAAACAAAATTACCATTCCACTTAAGGGCCGCAGCTACCATGTCATCGATCAAACGATGCTCGTAAGTTAAACCAACAGCATCATACTGCGTTTTAAACTCGTTTTCGTAGACTTCTTGAAAAATATCTTTAAATCGACCGTCGTATTTTTTCAGGATCGTATTCTTAGTGGATAAATATAATGGCCATTTCTTGGTCAAAGCCTGATTAAAACAAGCTCGGGCAAAACCTCGAATACTTTCATCCGTATTATACATGGCCAAAGCGACACCATCACCTTTAAAGTTATATACTTCAAAAGATTGCACCTCTCCCCCATCTTCTGGCGTAAAAGTAATGGTTAATTTACCCTTTCCTTTAGCCAAAAAGTCAGTTGCACGGTATTGATCACCAAATGCATGACGACCAATACATATTGGTGCAGTCCAATTGGATACTAAACGAGGTATATTGCGCATCACAATGGGTTCACGAAAAACAGTTCCATCTAAAATATTACGAATTGTACCATTGGGCGACTTCCACATCTGTTTTAAACTAAATTCCTTTACTCGAGCTTCATCTGGTGTGATTGTAGCACATTTAATACCCACACCATATTGCTTAATGGCATTAGCAGCATCAACAGTCACCTGATCATTTGTTGCATCCCGATGTTCAATGCTCAAATCGTAATACTTGATATCCAAATCGAGATACGGAGTAATTAACTTATCCTTGATGAATTTCCAGATAATTCGGGTCATTTCATCCCCATCTAATTCGACTACGGGATTGGCTACTTTGATTTTTTGTATTGACATATCTTCCCTCTTGTGTGAATTTGAAATTTAGAGGGTCAAAGATATAAATTTTGAATTTGAGAGCCGGTCTAAAGCTTATTTTAAGAAATAATTGCCGGTTATTTTAGAGCAAAATAAGGCGAATTTTAGAGCAATAGTTGGGAGGCTATTGAGAAATAGCCAACAAAATTGCAACCAAAAGAATGAAATAAAATATGCTTCAGACCGGCTCTGAGGTAATATTAATGATCGATCAACTTTACGAAGCTTTAGAAGCGCTAGCACTAGCTTGTTCAACCTTATTTAGATCTAATTGCTTAGTACTAGAAAAGCCGACTTTAGAGTCTTCAGAATGCATTGACATCGAACCATTGTAAACAGCACCAGCATCCATTTGAGCTTGTTCTGTCGTAATAGACCCCTTAATCTTTCCTGAAGATTTCAATTCTAGTTTTTTGGAATAAAGATCTCCATTAACTGTCCCATAGACTATGATTTCTTGCGTTTTGACATCTCCATTAATTACTCCTTTTTCGCCTAAAATTAGTCCATGTTCAATGGTTACATTTCCATGTATCATCCCATCGATACGCATATAGTCTTTGGCATTAATATTTCCATTGATGACACAATCTTCACCAATTAGAGTCGAAATATTTTGTTCACTCAGACTAGGTTTTTTCTTTGAAAAAATTTCCATAGTGATTTTGTTTTTAGAGTGATAGAAATTTATTTGGGTTAATTGGTTTATTATTTAAACGAACTTCGTAATGAAGATGTGGTCCTGTAGAGTGCCCTGTTGATCCGATAGATCCAATCACATCACCTGCCTGTACAAGCTGACCATTTTTTACATGAACTGCTGAAAGGTGCCCGTATAAGGTTTGATAACCATTCCCATGTGCTATTCGAACACAATTGCCATAACCTTGGAACCAACTCGCCCATATGACTTTTCCATTAGCTGTACTTCTAACCTTTTCCCCAAGAGTACCGTGAAAATCCATCCCAGCATGTAATTCACCACTTCCTGCTTCAAAGGGATCTGATCGATATCCAAATCCAGATGTTATGTTACCATAATGCGGGTAACCTAACGGAGTAGCTTTTAATCCACTTAAAACTCGAAGAAGATATTCATTATATAATTCCAGTGTTTCGGTTGAAGTAAAATGCGAACGATGATTATTTCCCCCTATAGAAGTAGTAGAAAAACCTTGTACACCCCTTTTATGCAAATATTCATTAACTCTTTTGAGTTTAGCTTGAATTTGATTGATATAGGTTTGAGTGCGAGTAGCCGTATCCTTTGATACTGGTGCAAGTGGAGATGGAGATACAACAGGCGACTTCTTACTGGACATACCCTGCTTTAATTGGGCCACTTGCATTTGCAAATTGCTGGCCTTCTCATTTTGTGCTCGAGTATAAGAAAAGAGGGCAACAACACCTACTAGAAGCACCCCGATGAGTATTATACCTCCAAACAAACACGACTTCCAATAAGTTATATATCTCGTTTTAATTGTAAAGGACTTTGTTTGAGAATGACCCTTACCCGTAACAATAATTGTACTAAAATGTTGATTTTTTCTACCCATCCTACTTTCCTACTTTTCTGTCTGTTGCAACCTCAATAATATGACGAAAAACCAATAACCGTCCGATAAACGGTTGCATTAAATATTTATATTTCTAGTAAATAAACCTAACAATTTAAATCCCGACGTAAATATCAACCCCGCAGATAGAAAAGTTCTTTCATAAAGACCGTGGAGAATAGTAATCCACCCAAGAGCGAAACTTTCCTTTACCTGAAGTTAGGATTTTTTTTGCATAAAATCAAATACCTTTGCCGTTTAAAATAGTTTTGAACTAAATTTCTAGTAATGTTATCCTAATAAAAACTTTGCTAGAAGTGACACAAAAGAAGACAAATGGCACGTACCCGATTAAATAGTGGGAATACTCCAGAAGAAGATTTACCAACAGCAAAAATCAATAAAGATAGCCTCCGAAAGGTGTCGGCACTTTTAAAATATTTGAGGCCTTATCGCTGGAAATTCATTATTGGAATGGGATTCTTATTACTATCAAGCATAACTGCACTGGCTTTTCCTGCATTGTTAGGTATGATGATTGATGCCGCTCAAGGTAAACAAAAGTATCAGTGGGTACCTGGTAATATTCATATCATTGGTTTTATTTCTTTTGGGGTATTATTTGTTCAATTGGTAGTATCTTTTTTCAGAATACGTCTATTTGTTGAAGTTGCTGAGAAATCGTTAGCAGACATTCGACGTGACACTTATTTCAAACTGATCACCCTACCAATGACTTTTTTTTCGCAACGTCGTGTAGGTGAGCTTAATAGTCGAATTTCAGCAGATCTTTCTCAAATACAGGACACAATAACAACTACGCTTGCCGAATTAATTCGGCAAGTAATTGTGCTTGTTGGCGGCATTAGTTTTTTATTTGTTGTATCGACTAAACTAACATTACTTAATATCGCTGTTCTTCCATTATTAGTAGTGATAGCTGTTTTCTTTGGACGATATATTCGCAGTTTGTCTCGACAAGCACAAGATAAATTAGCTGAATCTAATATTATTGTGGAAGAAACTTTACAAGGTATAGCCAATGTAAAAGCATTTGTTAATGAGGCTTACGAAGCTTATCGCTATGACACAACGTTACGAGAAGTAGTCCGAATCGCTTTAAAGGGAGCTAATTTTCGCGGAGGATTTGCATCCTTTATCATTTTTGCCATTTTCAGTGCAATTGTGGGTGTGATTTGGTATGGATCTGTACTTGTTTCTCATGGCGACCTTACGGTTGGCAATTTAACTACCTATATCTTATATTCTGCCTTTGTTGGAGCTGCTATGGGTAGTTTCCCCGAACTATATGCTAACGTTCAGAAAGCAGTAGGGGCCAGTGAGCGTGTTCTAGAATTATTAAAAGAAAAGAATGAACCTATTTCAATTAAAGCAGAAGAAAATCAGATTAAACAAAAAATCAAGGGTGACTTAATATTCGACAATATCATATTTGCCTATCCGACACGTAAGGAGATTACTATATTAAACCGGTTATCATTTCAAGTCAAAGCAGGAGAAAGAGTAGCTATTGTTGGGCCTAGTGGTGCAGGTAAATCAACCATTGCCAGTTTAATTCTCCGTTTTTATGCCCCACAAAGTGGGCAAATACGATTTGACCATCAAGTGGCTGATCAATATTCTTTGACTGATATCCGAAATCAAGTAGCCATTGTACCTCAAGATGTACTTTTGTTTGGTGGTTCCATTCTTGAAAATATTGCCTATGGGTGTTTAAATGCCACCTATGAAGAAGTGATGGCTGCAGCAAAACGGGCCAATGCACATCAATTTATTATTGGTTTTCCGGAAGGATATAATACCCTAGTTGGAGAACGTGGCATTAAGCTATCGGGCGGACAACGTCAACGAATTGCAATTGCCCGAGCTTTATTAAAAAATCCAGTCATCCTTATTTTAGATGAAGCAACTTCTTCACTTGATTCCGAATCGGAGCGTTTAGTACAAGAGGCGTTAGAAGAACTCATGAAAGGTAGAACATCTATCATCATTGCACATCGCTTATCAACCATTCGTCAGGCAGATAAAATTATCGTATTGGAAAAAGGGGAGTTGATCGAAATGGGTACCCATCAAGAGCTTATGCAACATGAAAAGGGATTATATCGATATTTAAGTGGGCTACAAACCTCGACTTAGCTAAAATCAATCACTTGATAAAAAATTAAATTATACCTAATTTTGCCGGGCCCTTTAAAATGCTGGGCATCAAGTACAATTTAAATATTAATCATGCAACAGTACGAAACAGTGATCATTCTGACCCCGTTGTTATCAGAAGAAGCTGTGAAGGAGGTGTTAGCCAAATTCACGAAGCTAATTAAAGATAACGGAGCCGAAATTATCCATGAGGATAGTTGGGGTTTGAAAAAATTAGCGTATCCTATTCAGAAAAAAACAACAGGGTACTATCACCTAATAGAATTTAAGGCTCCAGGTGAGTTTATTAATAAATTAGAAGTGGAATACAAGCGTGACGAGCGTATCATGCGCTTCCTAACAGTTTCCTTGGACAAGCATGCGCTAGCTTATAACGAAAAAAAACGTAGTGGTGCTTTCAATAAAAAGAAAGAAATTAAAGTAGAGGAGGCAGTAAGATAATGGCAAAAGATCAAATTCAATATGTTACCGCCCCTAAAGTGGATGATAACCGCAAAAAGTACTGCCGGTTTAAGAAAAATGGTATCAAATATATCGATTATAAGGATGAAAATTTCTTAATGAAGTTTGTCAATGATCAAGGTAAAGTTTTACCACGTCGTTTAACAGGAACATCATTGAAATATCAGCGCAAAGTTTCTCAGGCTATTAAACGTGCGCGCCATATCGGTTTATTACCTTATGTTGCTGACTCATTAAAATAATTGGAGGGATAAGCGAAATGGAACTAATTCTAAAACAGGATATCAAAAATCTGGGAGAAAAAGACGATATCGTCAAAGTTAAACCGGGATATGGACGCAACTATCTTATTCCTAAAGGTTATGCTACTTTGGCTACTCCCTCGGCAAAAAAAGTTTTAGCTGAAAATATCAAACAAGCCACTTTCAAACAGGAAAAAATCAGAAAAGATGCTGATACAATGGCTGCTAAATTGGAAGGTATTAAATTAACTATTGGCGCAAAAGCTGGAGAAACGGGTAAAATATTTGGAGCTGTAAATACAATTCAGGTTGCTGATGCACTTAGAAAAGAAGGATTTGATGTTGATCGCAGACGAATTACTTTTGAGGTTGAGCCCAAATTTATTGGTGAATATGTTGCTAATTTAAATCTCCATAAAGAGGTCAAAGTAAAACTTCATTTTGAAGTAGTAGCTGAATAGTATTCTTATTTTTAACTCATATTTAAAGGAAAAGGTGCTGTTATTTTAATAACAGCACCTTTTCCTTTAAATATAAAATTGTTAGAAAATAAAAATTTCCCTATTTCCCTATAGAAAGATTATATAATTCTTGATATAATCGATGTGTTGGTAAACCAACCACATTATGGTAAGATCCATTGATTTTCTCAATACCAATAAGTCCAATCCACTCCTGAACACCATAAGCCCCTGCTTTGTCCATTGGCTGTCCAGTGGAAATGTAGTGGTGGATTTGTTCAGACGTTAGATTTTTAAAATATACCTCCGATACCTCATAAAAACTATATAGCTGATGATCTTTCAATAAACCAACGGCTGTAATTACTTCATGCTTTTTACCAGATAGTGATGAGAGGATTTCAAAAGCATGTTCTTTATTCTTAGGCTTACCGATTATTTTTTCATTAATACAAACAATGGTATCCGCTGTAATAACGATTTCTTTATTAATAGTTTCATCAAATGCGCTAGCTTTCTTCTCTGCAATAAAAAGTGCAACATCAATAGGACTCAAACCATCAGGATAGCTTTCATCAACATCCTTCAAAACTACGCTGAAGTCTAATCCCATTAACTTAAGCAGTTCATGCCTTCGGGGAGATTTTGAAGCCAAAATGATTGGTGGAAGGTTTAATATCATTTTGATGAAAAATTTTATTCTACGAGTTATTTACTTCTTAAATTAGGGGAATAAAAAATATTACTTTTTTGAATCAAGATCATTGTCTAAAATCTGTATTTGTTTCCTAAGAGACTCATGATGAATGAGCTCAAGCAACTTGGTAGTAAAATGATTATCCAGCTCTAAGGATTGTGCAAACGCACTTCTATCTTTCACCACCTCATTCCAGCGGTTAGGTTGCAAAACGCGCATATATTTACTGCGTTTGTAAGTTCCTATTTCTTCAACTATTTGCATTCGCTCAGCTAGGCCCTGTAAAATTTGATAGTCGATTTGATCAAGCTTTAACCTTAATTCAGTTAGCTTATTCATTGGTTTTGAGACAAGTTTCAAGCTATCTTCCATCCGAGCCTGGGCTAAGAGAATATGATAAAGTTTGTTTTTTTGTATATCACTCAGCTTTAGTTTTTTTTGTAAAGAAAGAGATAAGCTTTGAGCGCGTTCTATTGAATTAGGATTTTGTGCCTGTACTTCGATTGCTATTATTGATGTAGCTAGAAAAAGTATCCATAGACAAATATTTTTTTTCATATACTGTTTTCTTACAAAATTCTACATCAATCTGCCATCATAGGCTGAAGGATTGGCATTATACCATTTATTTTGAGCTTTCAATGTTTTTTCAATAACATCTCTTGCACAAGCTTTACCCCCATTCCGAGGAGAAATGTAATGAGATATGGCTTTAATCTCTTCTACTGCATCAGCAGGGCAAGTAGCTAGGCCAGCTAGTTTCATTACCGGAAAATCTGGAATATCATCTCCCATATACAGGATTTGTTCCGCTGAAAGCTGATTAGCTTGAACAAAGTCTTGGTAAACATGAATTTTAGAATCAACACCTAGGAAAATATCTTTTACCCCCAAAGCTCGTAATCGAAATTCAGTGCTTTTAGAGGTTGCTCCAGATATGACTGCAACAAGGAACCCTCGTTTTATGGCTAGCTTCAATGCATAACCATCTTTTATATTAAACTGACGCAATTGATCTCCATTCTCTGTGACGTGAACAATGCCGTCTGTAAGTACCCCATCTACATCAAAAATGAATGTGGTAATTGATGAAAGTTTTTCAAAAAATGAATTCATTGATTATCGCGCCATTCATATACCCAAGCTGATTGGATTTGTTCCAAGTGTCCTTCATTACATTCCTGCCGAGTTCCAACAAAGTTGGGTAAACTTAATACCCATTCAATTAACTCTGTAAAACGAATTCTATAAATTTTAGATTCATTGAAGTCATCCCCAAATTTTTCATAAAGAGCCATGGCTATATCTTCGTAATCGTTCCAATGAATAGGTAACTCAAACTGCTTGGTTTTCATTATTGTCTATTAATGTCCTAGAAACTGTGTTTGATCAGGTAGGGTTACTTCTACATCGCCATTAGTGACAACACATTGACAACCCAATCGTGAATTAATACGAGGATTAATTGCTCTATCGATGAAATCCTCTTCTCTGTCAGAGATACCCTGAAGATTACTCATTCCACATAGCACATAAAGATGACAGGTACTACATCCACAAACTCCACCGCAATTATGCTGAAGTTCAATGCCGTTATCCAGACATACATCTAAAATAGATTCCCCCTGAGCAATGGGTAATTGTATTGATGATTTTCCAACTTCTTCGAAGTTGATTTTGACTGTAAAAAGACTCATTATGTGGCAAAAGTAATGAATTTTAATCAAGCACTTAGATTTTGTCCAAATAAACGATAAAACAATTCTACCTTTGCCGCCGTATTAGAAAAGTATTTATCAGAATACACTATGACTTTAAATAATAAAACAATTATCATTACAGGTGCGTCATCTGGTATTGGGAAAGCTTGCGCGGAGGAATTTGCAAAAAAAGGTGCCAATTTAGTTCTTGGATCGCGTCAGTATAACATACTTGGTGAGATTAAGCAAGATTTAGAAAGCCGATTTAATATCAAGGTTCTTGCTGTTCCCTGCGATGTTTCTAAAGAAGAAGAGTGTAAAAAGCTGATTAATGAAACTATCTCAACTTTTAAAAGAATAGATGTTTTAATCAATAATGCAGGTATTACCATGCGCGCATTATTTAAAGATGTCGATCTCAGTGTCTTAAAAAAACTAATGGATGTTAACTTCTGGGGCACCGTATACTGTACCAAATATGCTTTACCAGAACTATTAAAAAATAAGGGATCTGTAGTTGGGATTTCATCTATTGCCGGTTATCATGGTTTGCCCGGAAGAACGGGTTATTCGGCATCAAAATTTGCCATGAATGGCTTTTTAGAATCTTTGCGAATAGAAAATTTAAAAACAGGTTTACATGTAATGACAGTTGCTCCAGGCTTCACGGCATCCAATATTCGTCATTCATCCCTAGTCAAAGATGGTTCGGTACAGAATGATACCAGTATGGACGAAAGCAAAATGATGACTGCAGAGGAGGTCTCTACAAGAATTGTTCGTGGGGTTATCAAGCGCAAGCGGACACTTGTGATCACTACACTGGGTAGAACAACCGTTATTTTAGATAAGCTCGCACCTGCACTTCTAGATCAATTAACCTACAACCACTTTACCAAGGAAAAAAATCCTTTGATTTTATAACTGCATTCTATCCAAAAATTTATCTGGTGCTTTGTATATGATCTCTGGATTGCATAATACACTCACTAATCTTCCGATAAAGCTCAAAAGCAATAAGATTGTCTTTCAGTAATGCTAAATGCTTATCTAAAATATGCTGATCACCTCGTATTGCTGGGCCTGTTTGGACGCCTATCGGGCGGTTTGTTTGTACCTTTTCTGCTGTTTCTAAAATAAGTGGTCGAAGCATATCAAAATCGAGATGTTGATCTTGTAGTATTTGATCAGCTAAATAGTATAAATGATTCGTAAAGTTGCAGGCAAAAACAGCAGCGATATGAAAAAATGTACGCTGAACAGCGCTCATTTCGACTACTTTTTCCGATAAACTTTGAGCAATCGTTCGTAAAGTAGCGGTAACAATTACAGAACTTCCTTCAATAGCAATAGGGATTCTTTTAAAATCTACTGATTTTATTTTTGAAAATGTTTGTATTGGCCACATTACTCCAAATGTTGATGAAAGCCCATCAAATAAAGTTATATCCGTTGAACCAGACGTATGAACCAATAATCGATCGCCGATAGATAATGATAATGCTTCGGCAACCTCTCTTATTGCTTCATCATTTACAGCAATAAGATACATATCTGCATTCACATTCACAGCAGCTAATCGCTCAACTACCTCCGTGCCTACACCTAGTTTATTCGCTAATATTTTAGCATTGGCCTCACTCCTACTCCACACTTGAAGAATCTGGTGGCCTGCCTCTTTTAAAGCTGGCCCTAATTGTGTGGCTACATTCCCGCTTCCTAATAAAACAATCTTCATATGATTATCCTGATACTATAAGCCTACTTCTTTATTTCTCCTGAATATGGAGATTAAAAAACCTATCACCATCAATATACCTCCAATCCAAAACAAATTGATATATGGAAATATAATTGCCTTCATCACAATCCAGTTTTTAGCTGCTTGTGGTTTTTGATAAATCATGAGCTCTAGCTTATTTTTATCCGGATAGATATTACTAAACCGAAACTTTAATCCAGCCTCGTCTATAGTCTTTCCAAAATCGAATACTTGGTTCTTTTTTAACAGATAAATAGGTTCTACCCGATAATTCTTACCTTTTGTTTTAACGTCCAATGCCAAGCTAATCGCTACATCCCCCTTAGCGATAGGTATATTCTGAACAGTTATTCCTCGCTTAATTTCTTTCACATGAACGAAACCATCTCGAAAATGTACCGTATCTCCTATGCTTACCAGGCGTATGACGGGCTTTTGATATTGTTCATCCTCGGAGTGTCCTTCATGATGCTCATGTTCTGTTGGTTCTTTCAAGGGTACACTACTCACATGTGTATAAATGTCATGCAATAAATAATGACGTGTATCAGGCGAAGCAATTATTTGTCTCATTTTAGCATTTTGCTGCGCATTAGGGTACAAATCGAAATTTTCTTTCACAACTCCCGTTTTTTTATCGATTATTTGGTACTTTACGTGATAAAAGGTGTTAGCCCCTACTACAGAATCACCTAAGTAAGTCACCGTATAGCGATCCATTGTTATAGGCTCATGCTGATATAGGATCACGTTTTCTTTCGGATTATTACTTTTTGCAAATTCATCACCAAAGCCAATTCCAGTACGATTAACCGAAATCACTTTATTGGTCGCTGCTGCTATCAAAGATCCCACTAGTAATAATGCAAAACCAATATGTGCAACCGATGAACCAGCTAGTTTCCACTTTCCCTTAAAGGCTTCGATCAGTATCTGTCCATTAGCAAGAATTGACAAAATCGCCGAATAAATTAGTAGAATAAAGATGAGCTGTGTGTATACCTGAGTGAAGTAGATTATCCCGGCTGCAAGTGGAATAGCCACAGCTGCAATCGCCAACATACGAACCCAAAACTGTTTAGGATTGCTTCGCTTATATTTCAAGAATTGGGTAAAACCCGAAATAATCATCACGACTAGAGCAAATGGCGCTTGCCACTTATTATAATGTTGTATGATATTAATCGGAGGAGCCATTTTAGTTCCAAAAACCGTATTAAATACAGGAATTGAGGTAGTGGCTATGATTTGTATGCAGGCCACTGTCAGCACCAAAGCACCAATAAACAGCCAAAACTCCCGAGAATAAGTCTCTTCATCTTTCTTTGTAATAGGGAGCCCTTTCCATCTTGAAACCAGCAATAGTGTAGCAATGAAAAGAAATGTAAAAAGAAAGATGAGCAAATGCCAAGACATTCCTAAGCTTGTAAATGCATGCACAGAGGTATCGCCCAAAATACCACTTCGAGTGAGGAATGAGGCATACAACACCAACACAAAGCTGATAAGTACTAAAAATGTAGCTGTAAAATAGGCATGACCAGAGTTTCGATAAGCAAGCATAACATGCACCGCTGCAATTAGGGTTAACCAAGGAATAATTGATGCATTTTCTACAGGATCCCAAGCCCAAAATCCCCCAAAATTTAATGCCTCATAAGCCCAGAATGAGCCCATGATAATCCCTGCGCCAAGTACCATAACAGCAAATAACGCCCAGGGTAATGCTGGTTTGACCCACTCATTGTAACGCTTTTGCCAAAGTCCAGCTATAGCAAAAGAAAAGGGAATGATCATCGAAGCAAAACCTAAAAATAAAGTAGGCGGGTGTATTACCATCCAATAATTCTGCAGCAAAGGATTGAGTCCATTGCCATCTTGAATCAAACTCAAATAATCTGGGCGAGAAAAAATAGGCGCTTCCATAGCTTGCCTAAGCAAAATAAATGGAGAACTTCCAATTCGAGTACCCCATATTTCTACTCCAATAAGCATGGAAGCTAAAAATGTTTGGGATAGCATCACAGTAGTTATAACAGCATTCTCCCAGCTTTTAGCTTTCCAAAGCAAGACGCTTCCTAAAACACTTTGCCAAAACATCCACAACCAAAAACTACCTTCCTGTCCCTCCCAAAAACAGGAAATGATATAATAAACAGGCAAGGTTTTGGATGAATGAGACCAAGCATAGTGATATTCAAAAAGATGGTTATAGATGATATAAAATAAACAAATCCCAATGCCCAACACAGCAAGGATATTGATGATAAAAGCTATTCGGGCGATGGCCTGCCAGGAATTATCTGTTGATTTATCTTTAATCGTTGCAAAGTAATAGCTGATTGCAGAAAGCAGGGCTGAACCAAAGGACAAAATAACAAAAAATTGGCCTAGCTTTCCAGGGAGTAGATGTTCTCCAAGAAATTGTGCATTCATTGATAAAAGAGATTGATATGTATTGCTCGATATCCCATCGATAAGACACCTAGCTTTTCGTTGATGGGTTGTTTCCCGTTATTTCAACTTGATCTTTTGTGTATTTGGAAGGACATTTCATTAAAATTTTAGACGCATGAAATTCATCGTCGATCATTTTTCCTGTCAGTACAATTTGTTCTGAACGCTCAAAATCTTGTGGTTTAGCTCCATTGAAAATTACTTTACATGCTAGGCCTTTATTATCTGTCATATAAAAAGAAAAGTAATTGGCATCTTTTCGAGGGTCATAAACCATTACTCTTTCTTTATTCAGTTTTCCAACAACATGGAGTTCCGTCTGACTAGATTTTGCTTCGGCAAAAGATCCATAAGTACTTGAATCTGTATAAGTACAAATAATCACAGCGATAGCAATGGCAATTACACTTATTCCAATGATGGCAGTTTTTTTCATACCTTATTTAACCCCCTCTTAATGTGCGACAAAGTTACGAAATACTATACCCAGAAACCAGTATTATAATGGTTTTGTGAGTGATAGTATTAAACAATAAAGGAGCAATCTTCAATAGATTACCCCTTTGTTGTTTAATGTTTTTGAATAACACAGTTTATGGCCAAACACCAAGATTCATATAGGAAGTGGCTATTTTATCAATTGAGCTTACAAAAGCCGCTGTTCGCAAACTGTCTATTTTAGAATTATTTTTTTTGACATCTCGTATCTCATGATAAGAACGAATCATGGTATCCTCTAATCCAGAATTAACAAGTTCTAATTCCGATGCCCCCTTTACAATTGTACTCTTTTGAATAGGTGACAATTTTACTCCTGTGGCAGCCTCCACCATATTAACCAAGTTCTGATTGGCTGTTTCTTCGTAACGTTTATCCATACGGCCAAAAGCCACATGAGAGAGATTTTTTAACCACTCAAAGTATGATACTGTTACTCCTCCGGCATTACAGTACATATCAGGAATAATAATCCCACCATTTTCAACAAATGCTGTTGCTGCAATTGGTGTAGTGGGCCCATTAGCAGCCTCAGCAATAATTTTGGCTTTTATTTTAAAGATATTATCCTCTGTAATTTGGTTTTCTAAAGCTGCTGGCACTAAAATGTCACAATCTTGCTCTAGACCTTCAGCAGAATTTTTAAACTCCTTTTTTGCTCCATTAAAGCCTAATATGGAGCCTGCGTCTTTACGATGCTTAACAACCTCTTCTACATCTAAACCATTTTCGTTATAAATAGCACCTTCATATTCGCAAATACCTACTATAGTTGCACCAAACTCAACGAGGTATTTGGCAGAGTGATATCCCACATTACCTAAACCTTGTACAATGATACGTTTGCCTGCTAATCCTATAGATAAACCTAAAGGTTTCATGTCTTCAGCAACACTAACGCACTCCCGGATTGAAATAGCTACTCCCCGACCTGTGGCTTCTTTTCTACCCTTGATCCCATGCAAGGCAATTGGTTTACCAGTAACGCAACCCAATGCATCTAGCTGTCCCGGATTAAGTGTTTGGTAGGTATCGGCAATCCAACTCATTTCTCGCTCACCCGATCCATAATCTGGCGCTGGAACATCAATAGCGGGTCCAATAAAGTTTTTCTTGGCAAGCTCAACTGTGTAACGACGTGTGATATTTTCTAATTCTCCTACAGTATAATTTTTAGGATTAATTTTGATTCCTCCTTTTGCACCCCCAAAAGGGACATTAACAATGGCACACTTATAGGTCATCAATGCAGCAAGAGCCATTACCTCATCTTCATTAACCATCTCACTATAACGAATCCCCCCTTTAGTTGGCGACTGATGATGAGAATGCTCTACGCGCCAAGCATCAACAACCTCCAACTCATTCCCCTTGCGAATAGGAAATTTAAAATGATAAACACTATTACATGATCTTATTTGGTCTAGTAATCCTGCCGGGTGCTTCAGAAATTGTGCCGCATTGTCAAAGTATTGGCATACATCTCCAAAGAATGTGGTTTCGTGTAATGTAGCTGCTTTAGTCATAACCATGATTTTTGATCGATTTTTAATTCGCTAACAAGTTTTACAAATTTGAACTAAAATAAAGTCCCATACAAATAAAACTTTTAAACCAAAATATTCAGAAAGATATCTATATTGACCTAAAGTATTAGTTTAAGGAAATTCAATTTTGTTTTTGATGTAATTGCTCGTTTTCCAATTTGGTCAACTTTCGGTCAATTGTAAATAAATAAATAACTATACCCGTAAAAATCACACCAATAACTGCCACAACAACATAAATTTTCCCAGAACTTCGTAATATATCAGCCATTTCTACTCCAGTCGATGTCTGAGCTTTGCTTTGTATGGTAAATAATATGAGTAACAATAAAAAGAATAAAATGCGTTTCATCAATCGTTTAATTTGTCTTTTAGGTTGTCATGAAACATCATGATCCAGAGTTAATTTTTAGGATTTGTGAGCAGTAAGTATGGTTTCAATTAATCGAATTCGATAACGTAAAGTAGCAATCCATACACCAACTAAAATCCAACCAATACAAGCTGGGTAAAATACCAAGCGCATATTACGATCTAAATCATAGCGTCCAAAACCTGGGTTCCCGCCATTGCCTGGATGTAGTGAGTCTGTTAGGCGAGGTAAAATAAATAGCAAGACTATCATTACGGGAAATGCAAAGATGTTATATATTGCTGAAATACGTGCTTTTTTCTGCTCTTCGTCGATCGCGTTCCGAAGCACAATATAAGCTAGATATACTAATGTGGTGATTGCCGCACCATTTAACTTAGGATCATTAGGCCAAGGAGAACCCCAAGTATAATTACCCCAAATCATCCCTGTTAAAATTCCTAAAAAACCAAACACAATGCCTGTGTTGACTGACTCAACGGCTACTAGATCATATTTTTCATTTCCAGATCTTAAATACTTTATGCTATAAAGCACAGCAATTAAATACAGAACAATCATTGTAAACCACATGGGAACATGAAAATATAAATTCCGTATGCTTTCGTGTAGGATAGGTAAATGCGGAACATCCCACAACAAGCCTGCTATTAGCGAGTAAATAACTAGTACAGAGCCAAGCCATTTCCACCAATTTTTAGTCATAGAGCCGATCTAAAGTTTATTTTATTTCATTCTTTTGGTTCTTTTTGGCTGCAATTTCGTTGGATTTTTCGCAATAGTCTCCCACTATTGCTCCAAAATCCGCCTTATTTCGCTCAAAAATAACCGGCAATTATTTCTTAAAATAAACTTTAGACCGGCTTCAAAAAGAATGATGATTTAATCGCGCCAAAGGTAAGGAAATAACAATAAAGAAGCTGTAATAACCATGGTATTTATAAGTACCAAAACACTTATTTCATTATAGCTCATACTACGATCTAAGCCATCCATCGCATTTTTTGAGAGTTTAAGCAGCACCATTAACAATGGGATAATCACTGGAAAACTTAGTATGGCCATCAGTGTTCCTCCATTACTGGCTTTAGCGGCAATCCCAGATATCATGGTTAGCACAGAAGCAAAACTAATGCTTCCTAATAAAGCAGCCACAAGATATAATCCAGGATCTCCAAGTGGATTATTAAAAACCAATGTATAAAACAGAAGCGCAATAGCTGTTAATAACAAAAGAAGCAAAGTATGGTAAATGATTTTTGAAAGAATAATCGCTTGCGGGCTGGTAAGTACATAATAATACAATTGCCTATCTCGTCCCTCCTGCATAAAGCCTTTCGAAACAGCATTAATCGAAACGAAAAGCATGATGATCCAAAACAGCACATTCCAAGTGATCGGTGAAACCTGTCTAAAAGACAGATAACAAACGAAGATGGTAGAAATCAAATAAAGCAGGAGACTACTAAAAGCATATTTTGACCGCCATTCTAATTTGATCTCTTTTTCTATGAGGAATTTTATTTGTTTCAAAATCTCCATGTAGCGGCAAATATAAAGCTTGATTTTGCACTTTTATGATTCTCTTTGTATTTCGCATTCACATCGAAGCTCTGATCTATATGCATTATTGTTCAACCTTGGCTACCCCCATTGGTCTTTGTTCCATTAGGGGTACAGATACCCATATATGTTCTATCTATTTTGATAAAGAAGCTATTCATGATGTATTACCTAATTCAATTACTGAACAAGGCAAGAAAGAGTTGCAAGAATATTTTGACCTGAAACGGGATCAATTCACATTTCCTTGGTTACAAAAAGGCACTGATTTTCAACAAAGAGTTTGGCGACATCTTTCAGAAATTCCCATTGGTTGGCCCATTAGTTATGCAAAGCTCTCCGAAAAAATGAATCATCCTTTAGCTATTCGAGCGATTGCCTCTGCCAATGGGAAAAATCAACTTGCTATTGTTGTTCCTTGCCATCGAGTCATTGGTAGTTCGGGTAATTTGGTTGGTTATGCTGGTGGCCTGTGGCGAAAAAAATGGTTATTGGAACACGAGGCCCAATTGGCAGGCAAAGAACAGACTATGTTTCATTTTGGTTGACTCCTTAGCTAAGTTTTTCTTTTGTATAGCCTGAGTATACCAAGCTTCCTATCTTTGTTTGAAAAAATAATCTATGCAACACTGGCTAGTTAAATCAGAACCAAAAAAATATAGTTGGGAAAAATTCATTCAGGATGGACGCACCTTTTGGGATGGTGTGCGTAATTTTCAAGCCCGCAATAATTTAAAAGCAATGAAGGAAGGTGATTTAGCTCTCTTTTATCATAGTAATGAGGGAAAGTCGGTTGTAGGTATTGCCAAAGTAGTGAAAGAGGCTTATCAGGATCCCACCACAGCAGATAAAAACTGGGTGGCCGTCGATCTGGTTCCTGTTCAAACAATTCTAAATCCTGTAGCCTTAGATAAAATCAAAGTTGACGAACGATTACAAAATATTGCTTTGGTTAAACAAGGACGATTATCTGTCATGCCGCTGAAAAAAGAAGAATTTGATCGAATACTTGAACTTGGAGCACTATAGTGTATCACACTAAGAGAGGGGTATTTCTATCGATGGAAATGGTTGTGCCTAGTTTTCCGCTTTAAGGTATGTTTTGAGCTAGAATGAGTATGCTGGGTTCTGGTTTTTGTCACATGGTGGTGATGATTTTGAGGGTAAGTTTCCGAGGGATTTAACACGTCATATATGGAGCTATAAACTTGTTTACTAAGTAAGGGTGTCACTAGTGGCTTTGGATCTGCTGATGACCCATGAATAATTTGTTTATTATATGAAGGATTTAAAGCACTCAAGGTTCCTATATCAATATGCGCAGCTTTGGCGAAACCTGCTAAGGAGACCACTTTATTCACCCAGATGATTTCTGTAGCCATATTGAAGTTAACCATAGATGGAGTAATACCGTACTTTTTGTAATAATTCATCATATAATTAGTGGCAATATAAGCAGGAACATAATTTTGTGTCTGTTTAGGAAGATAAGGCCTAATTCGCCAGAAATCTGCTATTCCTCCTGATCTTTGAATAGCTTTCAGTACAATACTTGTTCCGCAATTATACGCGGCGATGGCTAATAACCAATCTCCAAACTGTTTGTAGGTATCTTTAAAATAAGTAGCTGCTGCATAGCTGGCTTGCACTGGATCTTTACGCTCATCAACATATTGATTCATTTGTAGCCCATAACTTTTTGCCGTACCTGACATAAATTGCCAAAGTCCCTTGGCCCCTGCATGAGAAACGGCATGCGGATTGAGTGAAGACTCTAAAACAGTAATAAACTTGATTTCATCAGGTATTCCCATTTCCTTTAATGCTTTTTCAAAAATTGGAAAATAGTATTTTGAAAGACCTACTACTTTACCAATCTGCTTCTTGTACTTGGAGATATATAAATCGATATAGTTTTGTACATGTTGATTATAGGTCAATGGAACCGTTTTTTGTAAGGAATCTAATCTACGCTTGTAAATCTGATTTTGGTAGCCAGCTAAAAAACTGAGATCAGCCTGTGGCAATACCAATGGTCTCTTTTTGAAATATTCTTGCATTTGGACTTTTTCAAGCTCTTTGACAGAATCCTCTGGAGAAGCCTTTTGGGCATTTACAGTTAAATAATAAAATGAAAGTGGGGCTAATAAAGCAATAGCCTTTATCCTGTTCATCATAAACAATATTTGTTTTCGATTATTATTCCCTCTTCTCGTTTGTAATTTTTTTTGCAAATGCTAATAAATCTTCCTCAGAAAAATATTTCGTTAGAAACTGTAGGCCCAAAGGTAAACCTTCTTTACTAGTACCTGCTGGCAAGGATATCGCAGGTACACCCACTAAAGAGGCCTGTACGGTAAATATGTCTGCTAAATAGTTTACCACTGGATCTTTACTTTTCTCTTCTAAAGGAAATGCTGGTGTTGGGGCAGTAGGAAGCATGATAAAGTCATAATGGGCTAAGATATGCTCTGTTTTATTACGAATCAGTCTACGTACTTGTTGTGCTTTAGTATAATATGCCTCATAATACCCTGCACTTAAAATAAAAGTACCTAAAAGAATCCGCCTTTTCACCTCAATGCCAAAGCCTTCAGTACGCGATCGTTTGTAAGTAGATTCTAAATCCATCGCATGCGCACTACGGTAGCCATAACGTATCCCATCATATCGGGCTAGATTGGATGAGGCCTCAGCCATAGTCAGAATATAATAGGTTGGGACTAAATAATCCAAGTAATCAAAAGAAATAGGTTCCACGATGTGCCCTTCTTTCTGAAGCTGGTTGATATGATATTGAAAGGAGATTCGTACTTCTTCGTCCAAGCTTTTTGCTTGTAGAGCTTCTATGAAATAGGCTATTTTTTTCTTTCCCTTACTTTTTAGCATATCCGAGTATGGAGATACCGGAAGACGAGATGATGTACTATCGTATTGATCCCGACCTGCCATAATTTCTAATAACAAAGCCGCATCCTCAACTGATTTAGTTAAAGTACCTACTTGATCAAATGAAGAAGCATAAGATAAAATCCCATGCCTGGATATTCTTCCATAACTTGGTTTCAGCCCAACTATTCCACAAAATGCTGCGGGTTGCCTAACCGATCCCCCTGTATCAGTTCCTAAAGCAGCAAAACATAAATCTGCTTGAACAGCAACAGCCGAACCTCCTGAAGAACCACCTGATACTCGAGTGCGATCAAAAGCATTTTTTACTGGTCCATAATAAGATGATTCATTAGAAGCTCCCATAGCAAATTCATCACAATTGAGCCGGCCAATAATAATTGCATCTTCCACTAAAAGACGCTCCACAACTGTAGCAGAATAAGGAGAAATATAATTCTTTAGCATTTTGGAACAAGCCGACACTCCATGATCGCGGTAACAAATATTATCCTTAATACCAATGACCATACCGGCTAATTTACCCGCTTTTCCAGAAATTATTTTTTGCTGTATTCGTTGTGCTTCTCGTTTCGCTTCTTCTGCGAAAACTTCTACAAAAGCATTTAAATCATTGTTTTTTTGAATGTTCTGTAGATAGTGATCCACCACCTGAGGCAAGGTTAAAATTTGGTTTTCTAGATCTGATCGCAGTGCTAAAAATGCCCGATAACTTTTCATAAATATCCAATAAACCTCAGACTAAGCACTCATATCAATATCTCTCGTGCTTTCATCTACTTGGTCTTTGAGTATATTTTTATAGGCAATGATACGCTGACCCAATTTATCATCTCCAACGGCAAGTATTTGTGCAGCAAGTATTCCTGCATTTTTAGCGGCATTCAGCGCTACCGTTGCTACAGGTACACCATTGGGCATTTGTAAAATAGATAAAATGGAGTCCCATCCATCGATTGAATTAGATGACTTAATAGGTACCCCAATAATAGGTAAATATGTAAGCGAAGCAAGCATTCCCGGTAAATGTGCAGCTCCCCCTGCCCCAGCGATAATCACTTTTAAACCACGATCTGCAGCTGTTTTTGCATAATCAAACATACGATCTGGGGTCCGATGTGCTGAAACAATACTCAGCTCAAAATCAACTCCTAATTGTTTCAAAATATAAGCGGCCTCTTGCATTGTTGGTAAATCAGATTTACTTCCCATGACGATACCAACCTGGATATTTTTTTCAACAAATGTCTTGCTCATAATTCTGTTTCTATTCTTATTTTTTTCTGGACAAAACGTGCTTTCTCAATAGCCTTTTCCCTATTAGTATCAATAACGGTTACATGACCCATTTTACGAAAAGGTTTGGTATACTTTTTCCCATACCAATGAAAATAAACGCCACTTAAGGATAAAACCTCATCCAAACCTAAAATTTTTGCTGATCCCAGATGATCAGAACTTCCCAGTAAATTAACCATCACTGAGTATGCTTTTTGATGGGTATCACCAAGCGGAAGATTAAAAATAGCTCGTAAGTGTTGCCCATACTGCGAAGTATAATTACCCTCGATCGTTTGATGCCCACTATTATGAGGTCGGGGTGCTAACTCATTCACTAAAAGCTCACCTTCTTTAGTCAAAAATAATTCCACAGCCATAATGCCAATTAATTCTAAGCTTTCCACAATTTTGGTGGCTAATTGTTGGGCTCGATGAGTTATTTGTGAATCTAACTCGGCTGGGGCTATTAATGATTCAATTAAATTAGCCTCTGTATTGAATTCCATTTCTACGCAGGGAAAAGTTTTTATTTCGCCATTAGCATTTCTAGCAACAATGATGGCTATTTCTTTATCCAGATCAACCCACTTTTCAATCAAGCTGGGGGCCTCAAAGGCATTCTCAAAATCGACCTCCGAATGGAGTTTATAAACACCTTTACCATCATAACCACCCCTTCTCAGTTTTTGAATATATGGAAATGAAATACTCGCCAATGAAAGTTGCTCTTTAGATGAGATAAGCTGAAAGGATGAACTAGGAATATTGTGTGTCTCAAAAAATTGTTTCTGCAATCCCTTATCTTGAATCATACGAATGACTCTAGCTTGGGGATAAACTTGCACTCCTTCTAATTCGAGTTGATCCAATGCATCCACATTGACCTGCTCTATTTCTATAGTCAGTATATCAACTTGCTTACCAAAGTGGTAGACCGCGTCATAATCCATCAAAGACCCCACCACAAAATGATGACAGATATTTTTACAAGGAGCATCCTCATCCGGATCCAATACCCATGTAGTACTATTATAATTAATGGATTCCTGTACTAACATGCGTCCCAGTTGCCCACCTCCTAAAATACCTAGTCGTAAATCCTGATAAAATGTCTTCACTCGAAAAATATTTTTGCAAAGCTAATTTTTAGAACTCGGAGAACAAATTTTTCCGTTTTAAACAGACTCACAATGATTCTAAAAATGATATCAATGCATCTCGATCCTTCTTGGACAGATTTCTTACTTTATTTTTTGCATTTTGAGCTTCTCCCCCATGCCATAAAATTGCTTCCATCAAATTTCTGGCCCTTCCATCATGCAAAAAATTAGTATGTCCGTTGACTTTCTCGGTCAAACCTATTCCCCAAAGTGGAGTTGTTCTCCACTCTCTTCCATTGGCGTCAAAATCAGGTCTATTATCAGCCAACCCATCTCCCATATCGTGTAATAATAGATCGGTATACGGATGGATCAATAGATTACTAATAGGTGAAAAAGCTACATTAACCGCTGTTTTTAGGTCAGGAACGTGACATTTGGCACAGCCAATGCTTATAAAAAGCTGTTTTCCCTGTATGATTAATTGGTCGTTTACCTTCCGACGAACAGGAACTGCAAGTGTTCGGGTATAAAATTCGACACTATGTAATAAACTATCACTTAGCTCATAAGGATATACCACTGGACCGACGTACTGTGTTTGTCCATCACTACTCTCCTTTGGAAAGAGATAATTAGTAATGCCCATATCCCCATTGAACGCCGCTGCCACCTGTTGCAAAAGTGAGGGCTGATTAGCCTTCCAACCAAATCTTCCCAAAGTTTTCTTTTGTTTAACAACATTCCATACATAGTTTGTCTTACCGCTAATACCATCCTGATCCAGATCATTGGGATCCGCCCTACCTTCGATATCGCTGTCGCTAACTGCTTCTAAAAGACCTAGACCGAAAACTGGTGGCGCAACACGAGCTGAAAGTAAAACCTGTGGAATGGGTATATATGGATTGATAATATCATATTGGGGCGAACGGAGACTATAAGTGCTTCCATCTGCAAAAGAATACGCGGTTTCTGTATAACTCGTGCGGACATCTGCTTCAGGACGAATACCTATCACACCCCTGGTTTGTAGCTGCGTCCCGAAACCAGGAACAGGCATTGGTCCTCCATGTTCATCCTGACCGGGGATACTAATTCGGAAGAGTGTATTTGCTGCTGTTTCACCCGGTCCAGGTATTTTCCCCCTCCCGTCTGAAATATGACACGAGCCACAGGAAACATTATTATATATTGGTCCCAAACCTGGATTATGAGGCGCAGGTGCAGTGACAAATGTAGCTTCAAATTGCTGATCTCCAATCTCATGAACATTTTTGAGATATTCTGGCATACCATTAAACATATGCGAAAAGGCTCCACTACCATCATCAAATACCGTTTGATTACTTGCACTCAACCAATCACTATTTGGAGACGATGCATTCAAATCAAATTTTCGACAAGCAAAATGCACCAAAGCAATAAATCCAATAAGCAGTAGAATTACTTTAGTCGTCCTCATTATTCAATTCAGCTGTTGTTGCAAAAACGGTCTCAATTTTTCATCTAAAACGCGCTGCAAATCATCAATTTTATCTATAGCATGTTGCAGCTTGGATTGATCAGTCATAATAGCATCCCCAAATGATTTCGGATATATTGCCTGTAAAGCAAATATGGCAGCTGTATGTTTACTTTTTATTTCAGCATCTAAAGACCGATTAGTTTGGTTCATTAAATCTTCAATTCCTTTACCATCTTCTAAAAATTTACCCTGATAGATATCCATTACTCCTTGAATATTGTTGATAAAATCAGTCATCGAATTTTTAGAAAAAGCGCTTTCCTCTTGGGTAGGGTCTTGTAAATCAAATGGTCTTTTAATTTTTTTACCAGCAACCTCCTCACAAATGCTACTCATAGCATCCACGATCTGGAGATAGGCTGATTGCATTGTAGGAAATTTATTCGAACCATTCCCTGCAGAAGCTAATTCCTGACTGTATCCATTGCTCCAGGTATCACGAACCTCTTTTGAAAGCTTAACTAAATTTTGAGTCAGACTAATGAGATATTCCTTTTCTCGACCAGTAAGACTAAACACTGATTTATTACCGTCGATACCCCACAATATATACTCAATCGGATGAAATCCTTTAAGAGCTAGATCCAGATTATCTACATGGGCCTCCGTCAATGGGTCATTATTTTGCAACAATCCATCTAGATCTTTAAAATTAACTGGCCAAGTGTCAATACGAGGATCGATTGCATTGGCCTTGATTGGGCCGAAAAGCCAAGCCTCACTACGTTCCCAAGTGGAGCGAAGATCTTTCCAAGCATTTTTGCAAGCATTGAGGTTCTCATTTGTCGTAGTTGCACTAAATGCATTTACGGCCATTCGTAATTTCTCCGCTTTGGTGTACATATCTTCGTAAGAAGCGCTACAAACTTTGGTGGCGATGTCCGAAAGGATAGTTTTTTTTAATTCATTAATCGTCGCGTCTTGATTTGTATTGTCATTTTTTTTGCAAGCACTAGCTATAACGATCAGTATACTACTGATTATTATTTTTTTGGCAAACTGCTTACTCATACTTGCTTCCATTTAAATAAGATGAATAACTATTTCTTCATTAACGAGTTCTGTCTTGAATTTTTTCAAAGGTTTCAATGCAGGTTCTATCAACACATTGCCTTCAAAGTCAAATGCACTACCATGCGCAGTGCAATAGATTTGAGATGATGTTGGTGTTAAACTCAGTCCCTCGTGTGTACATTGGAGATATAGTGCCTGATATCCTCCTTCATTTTTTTTCACCAGTAGTATTTCATGCTCCAAATCAGCTGATCTTACAATCAAAAGATTAGTTTTTTCCACGATAAATTTATCTGCAGAAACTTTTAATACTGGAACATTTTGAGCTGCTAGCTGAAGGATTGGTAGCATTTTTGGAGAACACGCCTCCAAAAGCGTTCCGATCCCTGCTACCCCACCTAAACAAACCAAGCATCCCGATTTAACAAATTCTCTTCTTGTAGCCATCGAAAACTAACTAAAAATTGTAAGCCACACCTAGATTGACAAAGCCATTATCCTTGTAATAAAACTGTTGTTGAGGAAAAGGAGTAACAATCAATGCCGGATTGAAATCGCCAGTCATACGTCTAACATAATCCGCCTTAATGGCTATTCCCCGAGTAGGTTTATATGTTAGACCACCGATTAAATAGTGTTTGGTACCAGCTGCATTTTCGATACCATTGGAAGGAATTTCTGCATTCAAATTCACATACTCATATCGTCCAAAAATGATTAAAGCTTTAGTACCATGGAATTTTTTATAGAATATATCATATCCCAGCTCTCCATACATCCCGTACATCATAGATGGAGTTTTATTGGCAAACGCCCTATTAATATCATCAGCGTGATTAACCGTCACTATAGTAGCTATAGTCCGAGCCGTAATTCCCTGATGACTGTACTGTGCATTAGCTTCACCAAGCACTACTCGATTGCCAAATGGACCTGAGTTTAGTTGTAAGCTATCTGCTCGTCGTTTGTCTAGTGCAGTAGATCCACCTATATAACCCGACATTTGTAGGCGAAATCGATTAATATAATATAGTATGGATCCATTTACACCTAAATTTAAGCCTTCACTAGCCTGTCCCAATTGTCTGCCCTCAGCAATTCCGGCATCCCCACTAAACTTTTTGGAATTTAATCCATTGGCAATAGCAAGCGTATAATTAAGTCCTGGAATTGTTTTCACCTGACCATATAAACCAACACCAACCTCTCTCCAAGTAGAAGGAATGATCTGTTCTTCCAAAAATGGGCGATCAACACCATTAAATGTAGTTGGTAGGTGGTTTTCGTTAATATAACCTATCCGAGGAACAAACAAACCAGCTACGATATACATTGTCGGATTGATGTTGAATTTTAAGAAAGCTTGTTCCATTGAAATACTACCAGTTCCATTACCCTCATCACTAGCCTGTCCAGATACTAGTGCATTTTCTAATTCCATTTCGCTGAAGAAGGAGATGTTTTTGCTGAATTTGTGCCCAATAAATAATACTACTCGCTTCAAATTTGCTTCAGCACTTTGTCGTTTGGTGTCTATACTATACCGAGCTTCACCGTATCCGGAAATAACTGTTTGCTGTTGTCTGCGTATCAAACCAGTGGATAAGGAGTCTTCCTGAGTCAAAATTTGTCCGAGTGCAAGCCCTCGAAAGACAAACATCAGAACACCTACATAAAAAAGCGACTTAATCATTTAAATTAATAAAATTAACAAGGAGCTAAATCTAAATCTTATTTAGATTGAATACAAAAGTTAAACGTACTTTCTAATACCTCAGATATACCTACTTCAAAAGCTATAAATGAGCTCGTTTTAAAAAATAAATTCAAAAGATTTAGCTAAAACGGGTACTTTTGCTTCTCAAAAAAATGTCCTGATTTATTCCAGTATCAGGCAAATCCATTTCAATTTATTGAATATAGAATATGAGCTTAATTTTAGATGTACATGCCCGTCAGATACTTGACTCCAGGGGCAATCCGACAATAGAGGTTGATGTAATCACTCAAAATGGTGCTTTAGGTCGTGCTGCAGTTCCATCAGGAGCTTCTACAGGTACTCATGAAGCTGTAGAATTACGGGATCAAGATAGGAGCAAATATTTGGGTAAAGGGGTCTTAAAGGCTGTTGATCATGTTAATAAAAATATAGCTAAAGAGCTTCACGGGATTAACATATTCGAACAAAATATGATCGATCAACTCATGATCGACATGGATGGAACCCCTAACAAAGCCAAACTAGGTGCTAATGCAATTTTAGGTGTTTCACTTGCTGTTAGCAAAGCTGCAGCTCAAGAAATTGGTCAGCCTTTGTATCGTTATATCGGCGGAGTAAATGCCAATACACTACCCATCCCCATGATGAATATTTTAAATGGTGGAGCACATGCCGATAATAAAATTGATTTTCAGGAATTCATGGTGATGCCTGTTGGAGCAAACTCATTTTCTGAAGCTTTGCGCATGGGGGTCGAAGTTTTTCATCACCTCAAAGAGGTACTAAAGAAAAAAGGATATTCTACTAATGTGGGTGATGAGGGTGGTTTTGCCCCTAATATTGGATCAAACGAGGAGGCTATTGAAACCGTTTTGCAAGCAATCGAAACAGCTGGATATAAACCTGGCCGAGATATTTGGATTGCCATGGATGCTGCTACTTCTGAACTGTACGATGCTAAAACGGGCCTATATACATTCCATAAATCGGACGGTAAAAAGATGAATGCTACTGAGCTTGTTAATTATTGGGTTGGATGGGCTAACAAATATCCGATTCTCTCTATTGAAGATGGTTTAGCGGAGGATGATTGGAACGGTTGGGCTGCGCTTACTCAAGCACTTGGAACAAAGGTTCAATTGGTAGGTGATGATCTTTTTGTAACGAATGTTACTCGCCTGCAAAAAGGAATCGATAATCAGATTGCTAATTCCATATTAGTTAAAGTAAATCAGATTGGATCCTTAACTGAGACCATCAATGCAGTGTCTTTAGCGCAAAACAATGGCTATACATCAGTGATGAGCCATCGATCTGGCGAAACAGAGGATTATACCATTGCTGATTTGGCTGTTGCCCTAAACTGTGGTCAAATCAAAACAGGATCAGCCTCACGCTCAGATCGGATTGCCAAATACAATCAGCTCCTACGTATTGAGCAAGAACTAGGTAGTGCAGCACGATTCCTTGGTCGTGATTTTAAGTTTTTAAAGTAATTTTTACCCCCTCTCTACTCTTTGGAGAAAATGAGGGGGGTATTTTTATATACAAAGCCTCTATTAATTTTCTTATTTTTTGCTTAGATTATATTCATGAATCGGGTGGTGGTTATACTAAAAAATAAGTATATCATTTCAAGTACCTTTTTTGTACTCTGGATGTTGTTCTTCGATCGGAATGACCTAATGAGCCAATACCAATATTGGAATCAACTCAAAAAATTAGAGGCTGAAAAATCCTTTTATACCAAGGAGATTAAAACAATAAAAAAAGATCTGAACGAATTAAATACCAATCCGATTATGTTAGAAAAATTTGCTCGTGAAAAGTATTTAATGAAAAAGGAAAATGAAGACTTATTTGTCATTGTGAATACATCCGAAAGTAAGTAAATCAAAATATGGAGGTCGATGAGATAAAAGTAGGCTTGTTTGCAACAATTGAACAAGATCTAAAACAAAGAGGGTTTATTATCGATCACTGGGATATGAACCGACCCTGGGGTGGTTTTTTTGTAATTAATGAGACTCAAGCAGAGGAGTTTGCACAATGTTATTTTGCTGGCATTGGGTTAAATGAGTTGAAAATTTCTGGAAAGCTAAGCCCTAAATTACTTCTAGTAGCACCACAAAAACGACTCTCTTGGCAATATCATCATCGTAGAGCAGAAATTTGGAAAGTAATTAAAGGTATCGTTGGTGTAGTGACTAGTGTAACAGATGAAGAAGGGCCGCTAGAAGTTATCTCATCAGGTAAGCTTATTAAACTCGAACAAGGTGATCGGCATCGCTTAGTTGGTTTAGATCAATGGGCCATTTTAGCGGAAATCTGGCAACATACCGATCCTGAAAATCCTTCTGACGAAGATGATATTGTACGTCTTCAGGATGATTTCGGAAGATAACTGCTTGTATTACAATATTTTAATCTCAATGACTAAATCAGATTATAGTGAAGATAGTATTCGTTCCCTCGACTGGAAAGAGCATATCCGCTTGCGTCCGGGGATGTACATTGGCAAATTAGGCGATGGATCCGCTTATGACGACGGGATATATGTACTACTTAAAGAAATTATCGATAATTCCATCGATGAATTTGTGATGGGAAGTGGAAAAAGTATTGATATTACTGTAACTGATAAAAAAGTTTCTGTTCGTGACTATGGTCGGGGTATTCCGCTTGGAAAAGTAATTGATTGTGTTTCGAAAATTAATACGGGTGGTAAATATGATTCGAAAGCATTTCAAAAATCAGTGGGTTTAAATGGAGTAGGTACCAAAGCAGTAAATGCACTGTCTACTTGTTTCGTAGTACAGTCCTACCGAGATGGTCGAACCAAAAGAGCAGAATTTACTAGAGGTGAACTAGTAAGTGATGCTTTGGAGATAGATACCACGCAACGCAATGGGACAGCCATTACCTTCAGTCCAGACGATTCGATTTTCCGCCACTATCACTTCATCCCAGAGTTTATTGAAAACATGATTTGGAATTATGTGTTTCTCAACTCGGGCCTGAATATCAATTTTAACGGAACTAAATATTATTCTGAACGAGGCTTATTTGACTTATTAACCAGAAATACTGATACAGAAACTATTCGTTACCCCATCATACATCTCAAAGGAGAAGACATAGAAATTGCCATGACACATGGTGGGCAATATGGTGAAGAATATTATTCCTTTGTCAATGGACAACATACTACACAAGGAGGAACCCATCAAGCAGCCTTTCGTGAAGCAGTGGTGAAAACCATTCGTGAGTTTTATAAAAAGGAATTTGATGCCTCAGATATCCGGGCTTCCATTGTTTCGGCTATTGCCATTCGCGTGCAAGAACCCGTTTTTGAATCGCAGACCAAAACTAAATTAGGTTCACAAAATATAGCTCCTGATGGCCCTACGGTACGTACGTTTATTAATGATTTTATTAAAAAAGAACTTGACAATCACCTACATAAACACCCTTCGGATGCAGATGCTTTGTTAAAACGCATTTTGCAGTCTGAACGAGAGCGAAAGGATATTGCCGGCATCAAAAAGCTGGCTAATGAACGTGCCAAGAAAGCATCATTACATAATAAAAAACTAAGGGATTGTAAAATTCATTTCGAGGATAGTCATGAACGCAAACAGGAAACCACTTTATTCATCACCGAGGGGGATTCAGCTAGTGGATCCATCACTAAATCAAGAGACGTTTTAACTCAAGCTGTTTTTAGTTTGAAAGGGAAACCCCTTAATTGTTTTGGACTTACTAAAAAAGTGGTATACGAAAATGAAGAATTTAATCTCTTGCAACATGCTTTGAATATTGAAGATGGGCTTGATAATCTTCGTTATAACCATATTGTGATTGCTACAGATGCTGATGTAGATGGAATGCATATTCGCTTATTGCTCATGACATTTTTTTTACAATTTTTTCCTGATTTGGTAAAAGCAGGCCATGTATCTATCCTTCAAACCCCCTTATTTCGGGTACGTAACAAAAAAGAGACCATTTATTGCTATAGTGAGGAGGAACGTCAGCTCGCTATCCAAAAGCTAGGGAATAAACCTGAAATAACCAGATTCAAAGGCCTAGGTGAAATCTCACCGGTTGAATTCGAATTATTTATAGGAAAAGATATCCGTCTCGATCCAGTAATTCTATCCAAAGACCAAAGCATTAGAAATCTACTAGAATACTATATGGGTAAAAATACACCTACTCGGCAACAACATATCATTCAAAATTTAAGAGTTGAGATTGATTTTGTTAAAGAGCCTGTTTAACTATGATTAACTCCCCTTTCTTATTGCGATTAAAGGATGATTATTTGCTAATCAAGCAGTTTAACTATAAATTTGCCCCTGGTTTTTTAATCTAATTATAGATGCAGACGACATTGGATTTGTTTGATAAGATTTCGAGAAATATGGGCCCAATTGGCCAGCACCAAAAAATGGCTCATGGTTATTTTGCCTTTCCAAAGCTTGAAGGAGAAATTTCTACCCACATGAAATTTCGTGGCAAAAAACATCTGGTTTGGAGTTTGAATAATTACCTGGGTTTAGCTAATCATCCTGAAGTACGTCAGGCAGATGCGCAAGCTGCTACCGATTTTGGGTTAGCTTATCCGATGGGGGCTCGTATGATGTCGGGTGATTCTGATTATCATGAGGCTTTAGAAAAAGACCTTGCAGCCTTTGTTGGAAAGCAAGATGCTACTTTGTTAAATTATGGTTATCAAGGTATTATGTCTGCCATTGATGCTTTGGTTGATCGTCATGATGTCGTTGTTTATGATGCTGAATCTCATGCTTGCATTATTGACGGGGCTCGTTTGCATCAAGGAAAACGTTTTGTTTACATTCATAATGATATTGATAATCTTGAAAAACAACTGGAGCGTGCAACTCGCTGGGTGAAAAATACAGGTGGTTCTATATTAGTCATTACAGAAGGAGTATTTGGGATGTCTGGGGCGCAAGGGAAGCTCAAAGAGATTGTCGCTTTAAAGAATAAGTTCAGGTTTCGTTTACTGGTTGATGATGCACATGGTTTCGGTACAATGGGGCCTACTGGAGCAGGTACTCATCAGGCACAAAATTGTGTTAATGGTGTCGACATTTATTTTGGAACATTTGCTAAAGCAATGGCTGGTATTGGGGCCTTTATTGCCTCTACTGAGGAAATAACCAATTATCTTCGCTATAATTTACGTTCTCAGATTTTCGCAAAATCTTTGCCAATAGCAATGGTTATCGGCTTACAGAAGCGTTTTGAGCTTTTAAAAAAGAAACCAGAACTTCGAGATCAGTTGTGGAAGATTGCAACGGCTTTACAAACAGGTTTAAAAGAACGAGGCTTCAATATTGGGGTAACAAATACAATGGTTACTCCTGTATTTTTAGAAGGAGAGTTAGCCGAATCGACTGCTCTCACGAAAGACTTACGTGAAAATTATGACATTTTTTGTTCTATTGTAGTTTACCCAGTGATTCCAAAAGGTATCATTATGCTTCGTTTAATACCAACAGCTATGCATACCATGGAAGATGTGCAACATACATTAAATGCATACAGTGAGGTTGCCGTAAAACTTAGTGAGGGCTATTATAAAGAACAAAAAGAAGCTGTGGTATAATTCTTATGTAATTCTTCAATAAGCATTGATAATAATCTTATTTATAAGTATACTAACTCTAAAAATATTAGATATAACTGCTTCTTTCTATTTGTAAAACATGTACTAAAAAATCTTGTAAACGTATTTTTATTTTTTTTAGTGTTTCTTTTTTACAAAAAACGTTATACATTAGCCCAGAGTACCAATTACTAATCACTTAAAAATTTAAAAGGAGTAAACAAAATGAAAAAATTTACCGAAGCAAAAAACTTAATTGCCTCTTTGGAAGGTGACATTGACAAATTTTACAATAAAGCGAACAGTGCTGCAGGAACACGTGTAAGAAAAGGGATGCAGGACCTGAAAAACTTAGCTCAGGCAATCCGTCTTGAAGTACAAGACATAAAAAATAAAGAAGAAGCAAAAGTGAAAAAATAAGCCTGATTTTAAAGGCAATAAAAAGGGGATATTTAAAATGGTATCCCTTTTTTATTGCCTATTTTTATAAAAAATAGCTTTATTAGATAGTGTTACTGGTTTTAAAAGTAAGCTAACTACTTAATTAAAGAACATTAAATTAATGCAGCAAGTTCTTTATAGATTCTATGGTATGTTTCTGGATTAACATTAACTAAAGGTAGTCGAAGATAATCTTCGCAAATTCCTACCTGTTTAAGTGCAGCCTTGATTCCAGCTGGGCTACCTTCTGAGAATATTAATCTAGTAAACTCAATTATTCTATAGTGCAAAGGTCGTGCTTCAGTAAAATCCCCACTTAAACATGCACGTGTCATCGTAGAGAAAATTTGAGGTATTGCATTACCAATAACAGATATAATACCGGCGGCACCCATTGCAATTAGGGGCAATGCAACGGGATCGTCTCCAGAAATAAAAAGAAAATCAGTTGGTTTATCCCTCATGATCTCATTAAATTGATTAAAATTATCCGAAGCTTCCTTAATACCAATAATGGTTTTAAAATCATGAGCTAAACGTAAAGTTGTTTCTGCTGTGATATTGCTCCCAGTTCGACTTGGTACATTATAAAGAATGATCGGTAAGGGAGAAACTTCTGCAATAGACTTATAATGAGCATAAATACCATTTTGTGTTGGTTTATTATAATAGGGAGAAACAGATAATATAGCCGCAAATCCATTGGTATTGAAGTGCCGTAAAGTATCGGTTATTTCACGAGTAGAATTACCCCCTATTCCAGCAACTAATGGTACTCGTTTATCAACCACTTGAGCAGTAAATTCCCAGATAGCTTTTTTTTCACTTTTATCAATAGTTGCAGATTCGCCTGTAGTTCCTAAAGACACCAGATATTCTACACCGCCTTGTATGAGATAATTGATCAACTTCTCCAAGCCATGGTAATCGATCGAGCCATCGTTATTAAAAGGTGTAACCATGGCTACTCCTGTACCCCAAAATTTGTTCATATATATTTAGAATATTTAGGTTAGCGCAAATATATCAAAAACGAAAGAGAGGACCCGATATCTATTGTGGATTGGCTAATGGCTATTTATCTTTTTAAAAGTGTTGCTAACTAAACTGTTTTTACATCTTTTGTATCATAATCATCAATGTCTGTGATGTATTCATTTTGTATAAGAAACTCAAATAATGATTTTGCCTCTGTAGAAACCGGCATGTTGCGCGTAGTAATAATTTGATTTTTTTCCTTATCGAGATAGGGATAGACATACAGTTTCACATTTCGGCTGAAGAGATCACTAGTATAGGAAAGTAACTTATGTGTATAGTTTTCACCATAATTCTTAGAATTGAACACATTTTTTAGATTGGCTATATTCGTTGAAATACCTACACTCTGAGGCATGCACATGGAGAGATATTGTGCAGATTTGTGATTTCGTGTAAAGTTCGAAACCATGACATAATTACCTGTTTTGACTAATTCTTCCGCTCGTTTGGCAATCGATTCAATATCATCATGACTTAATTCTTTGGGATCACCCAATACATTAGTCATTAAAACTTCTATGATCACAATCAAACGTTCCTCTTTTACATGTTGAGTTCGTCTAAATTGTTCAACAGCCCGATTAAATAAATCAAAATTTGGTGTAGATTTCTGGCCAAATTTGGTACGTAAAATCATAACATCTTTTTTATACAGAAGATCTTTTGATTGTTTTGCATTCCCCTTTTTATCAAAAATAGCTGCACCAGAAAAGCCTTTTGCTATTAGATATAAATTTGCTAAGCGATCATTTGTATTTTTAAAAATAGGTCCCTTAAGATTGATTAAGTCTATTTCGACAGACCCACTAGAAAGATTATCTGCCAATGATTCAATCATTGATGGAATGTGATGGTGATAATAATAAGCAGCATAAACCAAATTTACCCCTAGAACACCAAGCACATTTTGTTGTAGACTAACATCATTGTCTAGCAATTTGACATGAACAATTATATCATTTGGCTCCCCTCCTGGGCTAACTTGAAACCGTATTCCTAGCCAACCATGTGGATCATTGGTTTTATTAAAATTGAGTGTGGTAACTGTGCAAGCAAAAGCAAAAAAAGTTTTCTTATCGTATTTTGGTCCAAATAGTCGTTCAGAGAGCAGGTTGTATTCATGCTGTAGCATTTTATCCAGTCGGGATTCGGTGACATATCGTCCAGAGTCCTCTGTGCCATAAATAGAATTACTAAAGACCATGTCGTAAGCAGACATAGTTTTGGCTACTGTACCAGAAGCTGCACCTGCCGTAAAGAAATTACGAGCCACTTCTTGACCAGCTCCGATCTCTGCAAAGGTTCCATAAATCGCTCCATCTAAATTGATTTTTAATGCTTTACGTCTTGTTTCCAATATTTCTCTAGCCATGCATCAAAACTACAAAGATTTTTAGGATGCATTTGACTCTCCGATCTACCCTTATATACTAAGTTGATAAGTACTTGGCCCTACAAATCGAGGAGCTTATATTTGTGCAAAAACTTATAATATACATCATGCTACAACGCATCCAAACCGTATGGCTGTTTTTTGCAACAGTTGCTTTATTTGGTTTATTTCTGTTTCCATGTGTGCAAGTACTAAACAGTTCTAATGGAGCTGCTAAAGTCATTAAAGTGAATGGCGTTTATGAAAGTATAAATGGACAAATAGTACAAACTCAAGAATTTATATTATTGATGATAGCTACAGTAATAGTGGGATTATTACCTTTCATTACCATTTTTTTTTATCAAAATCATAAAAAACAAATCATATTTTGCTACTTAACAATCTTATTTATTTTAGGTCATAGCTTTTGGTTGGCGCGGATGGTAAAACAAGTGGTTGATTACAGTGCCATAGAAATAGGAAATTATAGCATTGGAATGATTCTACCCTCTCTATCTATTTTATTTGTCATATTAGCTCTTAGAGGAATACGTCGCGACGAAAAATTACTCAAGTCTGCTGAGCGACTCCGTTAAGAGGTTTAGTAGTCTTTTTAAATAACTGATATTAGATAAAATTTATTCTAAAAGCTTGTTTAGTGCGAAGAAATATATAATGTATCGGCGTCATGCGTAATAGCTGGGCCGTGTGGTAGATTCAATATGTATATTAGTGACTTTTTAAATTACGTGTGTGTTTTTATCTGATAGCATTGTTATTATTCCTACCTACAACGAGAAGGAAAACATTGAGAAAATTATTCGTAAAGTATTTTCTCTGCACGAAGTATTCCATGTATTAATTGTTGACGACGGCTCACCAGATGGCACAGCAAATATCGTAAAGCACTTACAAGGTGAATTTGCGGGGAAGCTATACATTGAGGAACGAGCAGGCAAACAGGGTCTTGGGACTGCCTACATTCATGGGTTTAGATGGGCTTTACAACGTGACTATCGATTTATTTTTGAAATGGATGCTGATTTTTCGCATAATCCAGTTGATCTAATGCGACTAAAAGAAGCCTGTAAACATGGAGCAGATTTGGCCATTGGGTCTCGATATATTAAGGGTGTAAATGTAATTAACTGGCCCATGAAAAGAGTAATGATGTCTTACTTTGCATCCGTTTACGTACGATTGATAACCGGGATAAACATTCAAGATACCACAGCAGGGTTTAAGTGCTATCGTCGTATTGTTCTAGAAACGATACAGTTGGATAGAATCAAATTTGTAGGTTATGCTTTTCAAATAGAAATGAAATTTACAACCATCAAACACGGATTTAATGTTGTGGAAATACCTATTATTTTTACTGATCGTACTGAAGGAAAGTCGAAAATGAGCACAAAAATATTCCGAGAAGCATTTCTTGGAGTTCTTTCGATTAAGCTAGCTAGCCTTTTTCGCAAATATCAAAAAGTCAATCATTAGAATACGGTTGTAACCAAGATCCTATTAATTAAATTATAAATTCTTTAATATATAGTCCTCTACTTTTTCATCTACAGTATTTATAGCTTTGTCCAGCTCAGCCAGTTCGCCCTTTACTTTAGTCAATGCTTTTTGCATGGTATCGACCAAGAGTGTTATTTTCCCGATATAATACCCCGTTTCAACTATATCGACAAGTACTTGATTGGCAGCCTCCATTCTTTTTTCATTGTTTTTATAGAAGTTATCATCAAGTGTCTCAAAAGTATTACGCGTTGGCTCTACAAGAGCCTCCAATTTTTTAATTGAGGGGACTATCCTGTGCTGAGCATCCTTCATTTTGACTAAATTACGGTCAATAGTCAACAAATAATCTTCCCCTTTTAATAGTTTAATATCTAATTTAATTTGTTTTCTAATTTCCTCGTCAGCAGTTCGCGGATCTTTATTAAACAACTTTCTCATACCGGCTTTAATATCACCTTTAATGCTTGTTCCATCATCCACTTTCATTCGATACGTACTTTTGATTTGGCTTACTAGCTCATCAATCGCCAGTTTGACAGGTGTTACAATAATACCAGTGATCAAACTACTAAGTAAGGGCCCAACAACAGGAACAGCACTTATAGGGGCTAATGCAAATTTTAGTGGCTGACCAACTAAGTGAGTTGTATTTTTCTTAAACTGCTTTTCAGGGACATTACGAATTGCTTTTCGTAACCCTTTACCATCACCCAAATATCCCCCTATACGCCCAGTACTACCATACCATAATGCACGTTTGAAGCGTGCAAATTTACCTCCTCTATTATGATCAAAAACGTCTGCTAAGATGTCTAATTTGATGCCTTCTAATGTTGCTTGTTCCATAAGACTAAAACTCTATAAGTTCAACATCTCTTCATAGGTATACTCAAAACAGGCTATAACCTTCGAACACAATCAGGATAGAAACATAAAACCAAAAGAGACGAAATACTGATTTCACAAACATTACAACCCAATTCCAATAAAATAAACGCGATAAACGTGTTTTTACTACTATAAGTAATTTACGATTTTATTTTTAATATTAAAAATAAATTATATAAAGATTAGTTAAATTACAATACAAAAGAAGTAAAAAGCAGTTTGACGGGTATTTGCTATTTTAGCAACATGCTAAATGAGAACTTAGATCCTGATATTAAAAATTTATCTCCTATAGAGCGTGATATTGAAAAAGTGCTTCGTCCGCAAGCATTTGAGGATTTTACAGGTCAACATAAGATACTTGCAAATCTTCGAATCTTTGTACAAGCAGCCAAATTACGCGGCGAATCACTCGATCATGTACTCCTTCATGGTCCACCTGGTTTGGGAAAAACTACGTTGTCGCATATTATTGCCAACGAGATGGGTGTTAACATACGTATCACTTCAGGTCCTGTATTAGATAAGCCGGGCGATTTGGCGGGATTATTAACTAATTTGGAATCAGGAGATATCTTATTTATCGATGAAATACATCGCTTAAGTCCACTTGTTGAAGAATATCTTTATTCTGCAATGGAAGACTTTAAGATTGATATTATGCTTGAAACAGGACCAAATGCGCGTTCCGTACAAATATCACTTAATCCCTTCACATTGGTCGGAGCAACTACCCGCTCTGGATTACTTACAGCTCCCTTAAGAGCTCGTTTTGGCATTAATAGTCGCTTAGAATATTACGATGCCAAACTATTAACTACTATTGTGCTACGTTCAGCCCTAATATTAAAAACATCAATATCAGATGAAGGGGCTTATGAAATTGCTAGACGAAGCCGAGGTACGCCTCGTATAGCCAACGCATTATTAAGACGCACGCGGGATTTTGCCCAAATTAAAGGAAATGGACATATTGACACTGAAATAGCTCAGTATGCCTTAAATGCGTTGAATGTAGATAGTCATGGGCTAGATGAAATGGATAATCGAATTCTACTAACCATTATTGATAAATTTAAAGGAGGCCCAGTTGGATTAAAAACAATAGCGACTGCTGTTGGTGAAGATGAAGGTACTATTGAAGAAGTATATGAGCCATTTTTAATCCAAGAAGGCTATGTGATGCGAACCTCTCGAGGCAGAGAATGCACAGAAAATGCCTACAAGCATCTTGGGCGACTAAAGCCTGGAACTAATCCCACATTATTTTAAATCGCCCCAGCAATAAATAGCAAAATGGATTATGATGCAGTAATTATTGGCGGTGGAGCCTGTGGATTGATGTGTGCAGTGCAAATGGGATTCCTTGGGAAACGATCACTGATTTTAGAAAAAAACAATCAGGTTGGAGCCAAAATTCTTATTTCAGGAGGCGGACGCTGTAACTATACCAATCTATATACATCATCGGCTAATTTTCTATCAGATAATGAACATTTTTGTAAATCAGCTCTTTCACAATGGACTGTAGAGAATACCATTTCATTTTTTGAAATCCATGGTATCTATGGTCAAGAGAAGACCTTGGGACAGTTGTTCCCAATTGACAAAAAAGCTAAAGATGTAGTATTGGTATTTAAACGCCTATGTATCCAACTTGGACAAACCATTTTTTGTAACACAACAGTAAAATCTATTGCAAAAGTAAATGATGGGAGTTTTCGTGTGAGTTATGAACAAGCAGGTGAGAACAATACGATACAAGTGCCTAAGGTAATAGTTACTAGTGGTGGATTATCCATTCCTAAAATGGGAGCTAGCGATTTTGCATTTCAGGTAGCTCGACAATTTGACTTGAAAATCACAAAACTTGTCCCAGCATTAGTGCCACTCACCATTACTGGAAGAGATGCAGATTGGTATGCGAAGTTGGCTGGAAACACGGTATTTTGCCGAGTTTCAAATAAGGAAATCAGCTTTGAAGAGCAACTTTTATTTACGCATTGGGGGCTCAGTGGACCAGCAATTCTTCAGCTCTCATCGTATTGGGAACCAGGACAAACGATAGAAATTGATCTTTTGCCACATCAAAATATCAGAGAAATTATTCTTGCTGAGAGAGATCTACATGGAAAAAAATTACTTTTTGGCTTTTTAGCCAATCTATATACCAAAAAATTCGCTGAAGCCTTAGGTAAATTCTTACCTATCAATAAACAATTAGCATCGCTAACCAAGGCAGAAATTCAATACATTTTTCAGTTAATTCACCATTTTAATGTGAAACCTGCCGGCAGTAAAGGTTATGACAAAGCCGAAGTAATGAAAGGTGGAATAGCTACAGACGAATTATTTTCAAAAACACTTGAGTCCAAAAAAATTTCAGGGTTATACTTTGGCGGTGAGTGTGTAGATGTAACAGGATGGTTAGGCGGATATAATTTCCAATGGGCTTGGGCAAGTGCTTATGTTATTGCACAACACATTTGATCAGCCAAGGATTTCATTCCAATACACCTTTACCTTGCCGTAATATAGTAAGCCCATCTAATGTGCAGTCAACCACCGTAGAAGGAATATTTCCCCCATATCCCCCATCAATGACTAAATCTATGAAATGTTGAAATTTTTCATGAATTAGCTCTGGATCAGTTGAATATTCAATGATGGCATCCTCATCATGAATGGAGGTAGAAATAATTGGATTACCTAGAACTCGAACAATTTCACGAGCAATAGTATTATCTGGAACACGAATACCTACTGTTTTCTTCTTTGAGCTAATGAGTTTAGGAACTTTGCTATTTGCATCTAGAATAAAAGTAAAAGGACCGGGTAAAGCTTTTTTGATTACTCTAAAGATTTCGTTACTAATGGGTTTTGTATATTCAGCCAGATGGCCTAAATCAGAACAGATGAAAGAAAAATTAGCATTTTCAAGCTTAATACCACGTATTTTACAAATACGTTCAATGGCCTTACGATGCATGATATCACAACCAAGCCCATAAACTGTATCTGTAGGATAAATAATTAATCCACCCTTCTTGAGAATCTCAACAGCTTGTTTAATCAGCCTCTCACTGGGGTTCTCAGGATATATTTTGACTAACATAAACACAAACAATAAGTGAGACAAAAATACACACCCTAAAGACATTCACTGTTTAAATAAATTCCCAGGAATAAATAGCCACTAAACTATTTAATATGAAAAATGATTTTTTTTGGCAAAATTTACAAACTACAAATTTAATTATTAAAACTTATGAGAAAATTATTCAGTACACTGGCCATTGTTGCTGTCAGCTTTAGTACAGTATTAGCACAAGAAGTAACTCCAAAAAGTACACCTAAAAAACACAACAAAGCGGCAAAAACAGCTGTAATTACAGCCAAAAAAGAAACAACCCCAAACAAAGAACAGCAAGAGGAAAAACAACTTTCAACTGAAACTGCTAGTAAAGACGGTGCAGTAAAGAAGGAGCATGTAAAAGAAAACAAGCATCACAACGAAGCTAAAGCCAAATAATCCTACCTTAATACATTTTATTTTAGTTGCTCAAAACCCCGGGAGAGACTGTCTAAAAAAGGCAGTCTCTCCTTATGTTTGTAGCATACCAAATAATGTTACAAACTAACTGTGCGCATACTAAAAAAAGGATTGATCTATTTCTTGTCAATAACCATATTATGGGTATTAGTCTATCGTCTCATTAATCCACCTATCACATTACTAATGATTCAACGGTGTTTTGAAAGAAAATTAGACGGGAAAACCTTGAAATTAAAGAAGAAATGGTGCAGTTATGATAAACTTCCCAATAATCTAAAAAAGCAGCTATTGCTGGTGAGGATGCTAGTTTTTCATCACATTGGGGCTTTGATTTTAACGCAATCCAACGAGCATATCAGAAAAACAAGCAAGGAAAAAAAATACATGGGGGTAGTACGATTAGTCAACAAACGGCAAAGAATGTTTTTCTATGGCCCGGACGCTCCTGGCTTCGGAAAGGGTTCGAGGTATACTTTACTATCCTAATCGAACTACTCTGGAATAAAGAACGTATTCTGGAAGTATATCTCAATGTCATAGAAACTGGAGACGGCATTTATGGTGCTGAGGCTGCATCTCAAGCTTTTTTCAGTAAATCAGCTACCCAATTAAGTAAAAGAGAAGCTGCTTTACTCATTGCAGTATTACCCAATCCCAAACGTTGGTCTCCTAAAAAACCAACAGCATATATTCGTTACAAACAATTATTAATTCTACATAATATGCAAAAGCTGGAAAAATCTATTTTAATCCAGCCCAACACCTATCATAAAATAAAACCTGGGCGTTAATAAATGTTAATACCCTACCTACCCATAGCTGACATCAATAAATTTGGTGCATGAACAACAGCAAAATATTTAACAAAGGGCTTAAAATATATTTTATTATAATAAATTAATTTATTGTTAATATTTTTTATAAAAAATAAATATTATTAAACAAACAATACCTGTTTAACAATATCGTTTATTTTATAATCAATAATTATCACAAATATTTAACTATTAAGATAACATTTATTTTCATGAAACAACTTTACACATCTAAAAAACTTGCAGCTGTCCAGCAGCTCTACACCTTAGAAGCGCCTTACCAATCGTCTAGGAGCAACAATGATTTATTTATTTCGGCTATGGCAGAAATTACTACTTGGCATTACGAGCGAAATCCATTCTACAGGAGTCTATTAAACTCGAGAGGCTATAATCCTAAAAATATCAACAACCAATCCAGTTTAGCAGAGCTGCCAGTTATTCATGCTAACTTTTTCAAAAAACATAGTATATGGAGCATTAAAGACGAATCCATTAAACACATTTTTACTTCTTCAGGAACATTGGGACAAAAAAGTCAAATGGCCTATGATCATGCATCTATCACGGCACCTTTTTTAATGCTCAATCGATATGTATCAAATTTAGGCTGGCATACTCCTAATCAGGCATGCAATTATTTACTCTTAAGCTATCAGCCAACTAGTGAAAACCAAACTATTGGAACTTCATATACTGATCATATCTTGTGCAAATACGCACCTATTAACAAACTAACCTATGCACTTAAACTTACTGGGGATGGTCATGCTTTTGACCCATTCGGATCAATCCAAGCGCTACTAGATTATGCCCAGGAGGGTCTTCCTGTTCGCATATTTGGATTTCCAGCATTCTTATTTTTTATCCTTGATAGCATGAAAAAACGGGGCATTGCTCCGATAAAACTTCATCCTGATTCACTTGTCTATTTGGGTGGGGGCTGGAAAAATCATGCAGATAAACAAATCCATAAGATTTCGTTTTACCAAGAAATCACCAAACAACTCGGGATTTCTGATTTAAGAATACGCGATATGTTTGGTTCAGTAGAACACTGCGTACCCTATACAGAGTGCTCAAATCATCATTTTCATATACCCGTGTGGGCACAAGTAAACATATTAGATCTAAAAACACTCAAGCCATTGGCTTATGGACAAGAAGGCTTTCTTAACTTACAATCACCATATTCAACTTCTGCCCCAGTTCACAATATCCTAATGAGTGATCTTGCAGTGATGCATGCTGGCCAAAGCTGTGGATGTGGAATCTCGAGTGATTACTTTGAGATTATTGGACGAGCAAGCACTAAAAAGAATAGAAGTTGTGCAGTTGCTGCTTCCGAATTTATCTACCCCAATTAGTAAACATATATTTTACAGACAACTATTTTACAATCTATATATCATGGAAACACAAACAATCATCAATGGTCAACTAGTATCACAGCCTAAATTCGATATACTTCTACAAATAATTAAGGAACAGAGAGATTTTGCATTGATTTCGCCGTGTCCTACAGAGATCTTACTAAATGCCTGTCAATATTTTGCAGACGATCTAAAAAACAATCCAAGCTGGTTAAATAACATTTCTATAATTCATGGGCTTACATCTATCGAATCAACTTCACTCCGAAAAGAGCTAAGTTTATTTTGTCAGCGAGAATATCTTAGTGCAAAATTACTTCGTGAATTTAAAACCATCTCTCCATTTACTATTCGTCGACCTAACTTAAAGGAAAATATTTTTGAAGGATGGCAAGCCTTAGGTTCAGTCCTCCATATCACACCGGGGAATGCTGTTTCTTTACCATTTATGGCTACTGTTGAAGGGCTTTTAGCTGGTAATTTTAATATACTCAGACCAAGCCATAAGGACGAAGGACTTTCCGCAGCACTTTTACATCATTTAATCTCTTTTGACCCCAGTGGTACTTTAGCAAAATATATTGTTGTCTTAACAGCTTCTCAAGACCAATTACCTGCTTTAATGACCCTAGTGGACGGTGTTTCTGCTTGGGGTGGAGATACTTCATTAAATGCTATTCGGGCACAATTACCCGCAGGATGTCGCTTCATTGAATGGGGGCATAAATTAAGTTTTGCTTATCTAGATCCTTCTAAAATTCAAGACAACACCTTATTTGATGCAATTGCTGCAGATGTTTGTCAGTTTGATCAACAAGCCTGTTCAAGCCCACAGTTAGTATTAGTTAATACATCCGATTGGGAAAAATTAGTGGAAGTAGCTTCAACTATGGCTCAAGCTATGACTCGTACCTCAAACAAGTACCCAACCCTTCAACCATCTCCTCAGGAAACTGCAGAAATTACCACTCAAGTACATTTAGCTAACCTAGAATCGGCTTTAGGCGCGCAAAAAGTTAAACTTTGGGAAGACCCCAATGGTGCTTGGAGAATTATTTTAACAGATAAACCCGGTATTCAGGCCTCTCCCCTCTTTCGAACATTAATCATTAGCTCTGCTCCAGCAGAACAATTAGTTCCTCTACTCCAACCTTTTCGTCGCTGGCTACAAACCTGTGCTTTAATCACAATACCTGAAAATTATCCATATTTAGCACAAAAATTAATAGCGGCGGGTCTTACACGTATCACCGCACCTGGAGCAATGCATGAAGAATATCCGGGTGAGCCCCACGATGGCGTTTATGCACTTCCCCGATTAACAAGACGCATAGCTATTAATCCCCAAAAAGTTTGGCCCAATAACAAAGCCAGCCTAAACACTCCACCATTCCATCCAAATGAAGCATGGAAAAAGCTTCCTGTGATGAAAAAATATGATTTTATTTCACGGGGACATCAACAGACTCATGCCGAACTATTCTTTCAAAGTGGTGGTACCAGTGGTATACCCAAATTGGCTACCTTTTCATATGCAGACTATCATTTGCAAATGCAAACCGCTGCCGATGGATTATTAGCCGCCGGACTTGATCCTAACAAGGACCGCGTCATGAATTTATTATACGCAGGAAATCTTTATGGAGGATTTCATGGTCTTTCAACGATACTGGATAAACTAGGTGTTTGCCATCTTCCAATGGGTGGCCCTAGTTTACAAGATATACCTTTTGTAGCTCGAACCTTGGTTGATCAAAAGGTAAACACCTTGGCAGGAATGCCAAGCACTTTATTTCTCTTATTTTCTCAACAAAAGGAGTTATTAAACGAGTATAGAGGTATTAAAAAAATATTCTACGGTGGAGAGTTTCTCGGACCTGGTCAGCGAAAACTATTTGAAGAAATGGGAGTTGAAACAATCCGTTCAGCCGTGTATGGCTCTGTTGATGCTGGAATTTTAGGCTATACTTGCCCCCATTGCCCAGAAGGCACTTTCCACCTCATTACAGAAACACAATGGCTGGAGATTTTACAATTAGAAAATGATCTTCCTGTGAAAGAGAATCAAATTGGGCGCCTCATCTTTTCATCCAATAGACGTAGCCAACCCTTGCCCAGATATGAAATTGGCGATATGGGACGATGGCTGAGTCACTCCTGTCCCTGTGGATCAACAGATCCAAGATTTGAACTCTTAGGCCGAATCGGCGATATTATTAAAACAGGCACTCACCTGATCGACTGCAAACGGATAAAAACATGGATAGAAAAACATGCTGAATACCAAGGTATGCTACAAATACGCTTAGATTACCAAACAGACAACAAAGAAAGAATTACACTTTGTTTTGATGGAACTCCTAAATTATCCATTGCTGATTTAAAGCAGGGTTTAATTTCCTTCTATCCAGAATTACACGAAGGAGTACGCGATCAACTTTTAGTACTTCATGTTGAGTATAATACACCGCTTATTCAAACTAAACATAGTGGAAAATTTCCATTGATTACTGATCTAAGACATACATTAAAACCTAACCTTGTATAGAACCAATCTAAAACTTATTTGATTTTACTCTTTTGGGCTGCAATTTCGTTGGACTATTTGAAGCAATAGTGGGGGACTCTTGCTCCAAGTTCGAACGAAGCGAACAGTTGAATGACTTTGAAAAATAAATTAAAGGCATAAAAAATCTGACTTGTTTCGCTCAAAAATAAACTACAATAATTTCATAAAGTAAACCTCAGACCCGCTCATAAATTTAAAAACCAATAAAAATACTTATTTGATCACTTTTTACTCGCTTTAATATGTTACACATTTACTTTTCAAGGTCGTTCACAAACGGCAATACACTCGTTAAACTTCTTCTCTTCTCTTTACAAGAGCAAACGACTCCAACCATCAGCGGACGAACAATAACCAAGTACTTTGTCTATCCCTAGTCCAGTACGGGATGAATGATTATAGTGTTTATTTTCCCAAGCAATGACCCTCTATGTACAAGATAAAAACAAAAAACTTCTACCTAGCGGCCAAGCTTAGAAAACACTTCTATTCACATAAAGCTCATCACTAACCCTTTTCTAATCTATAACCCAATCAAAAAGGGATATCGTGTCATTTTTATCCAATTCTCTATTTGATCAATTTTAATCAATTTAACATGTTAGAATTCAGTCATTTAAAATCATTCACATGTTCAGATGCTCCTGCAGTATCTCATTTATTTAAGCTAGTTTATGGCGAGAACTATGTTTACCCAGAAGTGTATCAATCGGATACTTTTTGTACAAATCATGCTAATAAAACCTGGGAATCTGTTTTAGCGATAAGTACTGATGAACAAATTATTGGACATGGCTTATTATGGACACACCCTCATTGCCCACATATTCCAGAAATGGGTCTGTTTGTTGTTCATCCTGACGCAAGAAACTTGGGTTTAGCAAAAAAAATTTCTCTTGAACTGATTGAAATAGCTAAAAAGAATGGTGTTGTTGGCATTGGCACCAAACAGGTTTGCAATCATCCATTTAGCCAAAAATTAGGCAAGTCACTAGGCTTTCTGAATCTTAGTTTCTGGCCCGATTATATTTCTTCCCCATTCGTTTCAGACGAAACACGAGAGTCTATACTTTGTGCTTACCTCCCCTTAAGAACTGAGCCTAAGAAAATCCTTTTTCTTCCAGACGAACTTATCCCTAATGCAGAGTCCTTGACCAACGGGGTTGATAAAATTGAGACTATAATGTCATCCACACCTACTCAACTCCAAGCATACGCAACAATGGAAGTAACCCAATTGGAAACTGACATCACAGAATTATATCTGCACAACTGGGGGACAGATGGGGCACAAAAATTGGCAACCATTGATCAAGAGAAATTAACGTTTATACTTGTCAATGCCGAACTCCCGGCAAATACACTTGCTTGTGAACATTTACTTTTGGCTGGTTTCTCTTTCATGGGCTTAATCCCTGATCGGTTTGATGCATGGACTTGGGTTTTCGCTAAAAACTTTTCTTTAGATGCCGCCAGTTACATCATTGATGAAAGAATCAACCGTTTAATCAAATCGGTTCAGGAACAACTATCCATAAACCAAATTATTCAATCTATTTATGAGCCTGCTTAAAATTTAAACAGTCTCTATGTAGATCAGGAATTAGTGAAACAATAAAAGATACAACATGACAAGAAAAATACTTTAAACAATAATTAAAGAGCATATGACAAGTCTGACACTTATTAATCTCCTGTCTTTCGGAGAGGGCTGGGGTCGGATTTGAAGACCCGCATGTGCCAACTTTGGTAAAGCGGTATTTCCCAATCAGTTTGCAGCGCCTTCCGAGTATGAACCAGGTTATTAAAAACGATTGTATCGTGCGAAATAACTCCACTATTTATAAGCGCTGCAAACTGATTTCTACTACAAAGCTTTATTTCGGACACATCCCGATAAGCTATCTGAAAACGATCAAATAATTTAATATCAAATTGATGTTCAATATCTTTCATCAAGTTAACTGATCTATCAATAGAGCAACCAGTTGCAGGAGCTTGCTCCTCATCGACCGATAGGATAATAAATAAATGATATTTAATTTCCACCGCAGCAACCAGTCGGCTTCCATGTGCTTGCCACTCTGAAACAAAAGCCTCTAATCGATTTAAGATTCGAGATTCTTCTTCTGCATTAAAAAATCTGCTGGACTGATAAATCCAAACACGTGAATTTTCGGAAACATTCATTCACAAAGATACCAAATTCGATTAAGCACAATTTATAACTATAATCCATTTGCTCTAGCAGTTATTTCTGCAATATCTAGCACACGTACATCTTGTTCTTTATTATAATTTTTCACACCATCACTCAGCATAGTCATACAAAACGGACAAGCTGCAGCAACAATATTTGGCTCAGTAGCTAGCGCTTCATCTATTCGCTCAATATTGATATCCTTAGCCCCCTTTTCAGGCTCCTTAAACATTTGCGCACCACCAGCACCACAGCATAAGCCATTCGTTTTACAACGTTTCATTTCCACAAGCGCTGCATCCAGTATTTCAAGCGCTTTACGCGGTGCTTCATACACCCCATTTCCACGCCCGAGGTAACACGGATCATGAAAGGTTATTTTTTTCCCTTTAAATGACTCTCCACCTTCGGCCTTCAAACGACCCTCATCTATTAACTGCTGAATGAGCTGGGAGTGATGAATCACCTCATAATTACCTCCTAAACCTGGATATTCATTTTTAATCGTATTAAAACAATGTGGGCATGCCGTAACAATTCTTTTAACTTGATATCCATTTAATACCTGAATATTTGTCATGGCCTGCATTTGAAACAAGAATTCATTCCCAGCACGTTTTGCTGGGTCTCCTGTACAAGTCTCTTCTGTACCCAAGACGGCATATTTGATCCCAACATGTTGTAATATTTTACAAATGTCACGCGTAATCTTCTGTGCACGTTCGTCAAAACTACCAGCACATCCCACCCAAAACAAAATCTCAGGTTCCTCACCGCTGGCTATCATTTCGGCCATGGTGGGTACGTGAAGTGTTTCTACTGTTAACTGATTCATTACAAATCTTTATTTCAATGTTTTATCAAAAGTTTATTGTGTCAAAATTGAGTAATTTTTGTCCTCTTGGGGCGTGCCCCTTCGGGTCAGAATATCCGTTACAAGTCCTCGTTTCGCTGCGGGATTTTCACTACTATCCCTCACGCAAATCATTCAATTTTATTTGATGTTTTTCATTTTCCGATTTAACGCGATCAAGATTTAGCCCAATTTAATCGATCAGCGGGTGAATATTTCCACGGAGCGCCATTATTTTCAATGTTTCCGAACATACTATTTAAACTGGTCGGTACATTAGCCTCCTCCATCACTGCAAAGCGACGAAGCTCCATAATAATTGCAAGTGGGTCGATATTAATCGGGCAGGCTTCTGTACAGGCGTTACAAGAAGTGCAGGCCCAAATTTCTTCCCGACTGATATAACTATCCAGCAGTGATTTTCCATCTGAATAATCTTTCCCATGCTGATCAATAAGATTACCAACCTCCGTCAATCGGTCTCGCGTATCCATCATAATTTTACGTGGCGAAAGTAATTTACCCGTAATATTAGCCGGACAAGATGAAGTACAGCGCCCGCATTCGGTACAGGTATAGGCGTCCATTAGATTCTTCCAGGTCAAATCAGCTACATCTTTGGCTCCAAACCGACTACCCTGAACCACTGGTTCGGGAACATAGGATGGATCAAGCATAGCCTTCACCTCATTGGTTACAGACGCCATATTGGTAAATGCTCCCTTAGGCTGTAGATTTGAATAATACGTATTTGGAAAAGCCATCAGGATATGAAAATGCTTCGAATAGGGCAAATAATTCAGAAAAGCAAAAATACCCACAATATGAAACCACCAGCAAAAGCGCTCAATAGCCACCAACATAAACTCTGAATCAGGAAGTAAAGGAGCAACAAAACCACTTATGGGAAAAGTACCAACCGATGTATAGTGCGATACACCTAATTGTTGTAATCGATAATCCGCCGCATTCATAATCAGAAAAGCAATCATCAACATTGTTTCTGCAATCAAAATGGTATTGGCATCTGTAAGTGGCCATTGGGTCATCTCCACACCTTTGAACCGCCTCAGCCTAATCCAGTTTCTTCTCGCATAAAAGAGAATAACACCAACTAAAACAAGTAAAGCCAATACTTCAAACACTCCTATCAAGAACCCATAAAATCTACCGAGCGGCTCAAAAAATATTCGATGAGTTCCAAACAAGCCATCAATCACGATTTCCAAAACTTCCAGATTGATAACAACAAAACCAACATAGACAAACAGGTGCAGAATTGCAGCCACAGGCCTTTTGACCATTTTAGTTTGCCCAAAAGCTACTTTTAATAAAACAGCCAGGCGATCCGAAAAATGATCCGATCGATCAATCGAACGTCCAAGTTTGATATTCCGACCTATTTTCCGAACATTTTTTGAAAAGAAAACAACCGCGACAATAACTATTGACAAAAAAATGAGTTGACCTATCATTAAGCATGTTTTTAATGGACTGCGCTAAATTAATCATTTTAGCACGATGAGCTTATTATGCTCGCATAAGTTTTTAACGCGTGAAATGAATTCAAAAATGAAATTTTCTAAAAAATTTGTAGACACAAAAAAAGAAACTACATTTGCAGTCCCAAATGCTCGGGTGCCATAGCTCAGTTGGTAGAGCAAAGGACTGAAAATCCTTGTGTCGCTGGTTCGATTCCAGCTGGCACCACAAAAAAGGTATAGATAAATTATTATCTGTGCCTTTTTTATTTTATACCTTATCCATTTAATCCTAGAAGCATTAAAACAAAATTACTTGCAAACCTATGTCCTCAAAAAAACTACTTCTTCTTAACAGGGAGCAAATCAGGCAAAAGATTAATCGCATTGCATATCAAATACTCGAAGATAATCTAGATGAAGAAGAACTAGTTATTGCGGGAATTTTTGAAAAAGGATATGCTATCGCCAAGCATATAAAAGAAAATCTGGAACATATTAGTACACTTCAAGTGACACTAATTAGAATTGATATCCAACGAGAAAGCCCAGACCTCAGGGCAAGCACGCCTATCGATCTATCAGAAATATACCATAAAGCAGTTATTATTGTAGATGATGTATTAAATACAGGCCGAACAATGGCTTATAGTTTAGGTCTTTTCTTACATGTACCTATGAAAAAATTACGAACTGTGGTCTTAATAGACCGAAATCACCGCATCTTTCCAATTTCACCCACCTTCACAGGCTTACAACTAGCCACAGTTTCACAAGAATATGTGGAAGTAATATTAAATAAAGAGAATGAAGAAGAAGCTGTTTATCTTAATTAAGCATTTCTAGATATTGCACTAATTTTTCTGCAGTTAAATCAATTCCACTAACCATAAACTTTGCTTTTGAATAAAATTTTTCACGCTCTGCAAGTTTATTAGTAATAAAGTTTTTCAACTCATCTTCTCCCAAATCTTTGATAGCTGGTCGACCTGATTTAGCATTTTTTAAACGGCTAACCAATGACGGTACATTTAAAGAAATATAAATTGTTATTCCATTAGAATTCATCCAGTCCATATTATCAAAATGGCATGGAGTCCCTCCTCCTGTTGCAAGTACTACTTTTTCAGGATAATTCATGTGACGTAACATTTCATATTCTCGCTGACGAAACGCATCCTCACCATAGCGATGAAAATAATCATCAATACTCATACCTTCCTTTAGTTCAATCAATCTATCCAGGTCCATCACTTCATATCCCAATAATTTAGCTAATTTTCGACTGATTGTAGACTTGCCACTTCCCATGAAACCAATTAAAAATATCTTATCATTCATAGAAAAATAATGTATCAAAATTAATTCAGTCACACAAATTACTTTAGCTTCATGGACGATATTGGCAATTATTATTGTTAAAATCTAAGATTGCCTGAGCCCAATCCGGAAGACCTGTACCATTGGAATTTAAACTTGGAGGATTTGTTACTCCACCAGCCCAAATGAAGCAACCATCAGCCCCTAGACTTTTTACATTCTTCAATCTAAAGAGCATCTCATTATAGGTTAAATAATCTGGTGGCGTTCTACTACTCACCCAACACTCTACATCTAAATTCACAAGACGATCAGGGTAAACATTATACTTTGTTGCAAGCGCTGCTATACCGTTTAGATTTATCATATATCCACCGTTTATTGAAGTAACCATATTTGGTGAAAACTACATTAGGTATTTCAATGTAGGACATTTTTAAAAAATCATTTATACCATTCAAATTACTAATTCCATCAAGCTTATATGGTATACGACTATAAACAATAAATTTTTTATCTCCAACAGTAACAGTACCAGTCAAACTACCATTTGGATTAATGTCAGGATTAGGTACCTTTTGACAAGACATCATAAACTCTAATAACGCTATTGCTAGTACAAAGCAATGTCTCACGATTAATTATAAATAATTAATATAATAATAAATTAAAAAAATATAATTAAAAATCACACACTTAAAGTCTAAAATCAGTAGCGCACTGAAATGTATGATGAATATCTTAGGAATAAAGAAGTGCGAATTCTGATTTTGAAACAACGAGGTACTATATTAAAATAAAAAATACATTATGCTTAAGATCACAATATTTCAGACCTATATTTTTTGGGAAAATATTGAAAGAAATCTATACAATATGGATGCAGCCCTATCTACCATACAAGAAAAGACAGATCTAATCATTCTACCGGAAATGTTTAATACTGGGTTTACTATGAATGTCGAAAAGTTTGCTGAAAAGATGAATGGGAAAACCATGCAATGGATGCATCAGCAAGCAAAACGATTTGACTGCATTGTTACAGGGAGTTTAATAATCAAAGAAGGGCAGCATTATTATAATCGCTTAATTTGGATGCAATCAGATGGCACTTTTAAAAAATATGATAAACGCCATCTATTTTATCTAGGGGGTGAAAGTAAATACTACACCGCTGGTAAACGACGCCTAATTGTTGAGCTTAACGGATGGAAAATATGTCCAGTTCTTTGTTATGACCTTCGATTTCCTGTCTGGCTACGTAACAACCGTTCAGCATATGACCTCTTGCTCGTAGTAGCATCTTGGCCCGAAAAACGTTCTTCTCATTGGCGAATGCTGCTACAAGCAAGATCGATAGAAAATCAGTCCTATGTCATTGGAGTTAACCGATATGGTCATGATGGGAATGAAGTATACCACTCGGGCAATTCCATGTGTATTGACCCCAATGGAAACACACTTTACTGTAAATCCGACGATGAGGACCTTTACACATTCACCATTTACAAAGAAGAAGTGAAAAAGATCCGTCGAGCACTCCCATTTTTAAAAGATGCAGATGATTTTAAAATAATCATCTAAGCCCTTATTTATAACCTCACAATACTTCTGTCACTAATGCCGCAGCTTCTTTTAACTGAATAGCAGAAAACACCTTCAACCCTGACTCATCAATCAACTTCTTAGCCTCTATAGCATTCGTTCCTTGCAATCGAACAATAATTGGAACAGGAATATTACCTATTTCCTTATAAGCATCAATTACTCCCTGTGCAACTCGATCACATCGCACAATACCCCCAAAAATATTAATCAAGATGGCTTTTACATGACTGTCTTTTAGGATAATGTTAAATCCTGCTTTTACCGTTTCAGCATTAGCCGTTCCTCCAACATCTAAGAAATTTGCAGGCTCACCACCGGCTAACTTAATAATATCCATCGTAGCCATAGCTAACCCTGCCCCATTCACCATGCAACCCACATTTCCATCTAGCTTCACATAGTTTAAGTTCGACTTACCTGCCTCTACTTCCGTTGGGTCCTCCTCTGTTATATCCCGCATGGCTGCATAGTCTGGATGACGATACAAAGCATTATCATCCAAGTTGACCTTAGCATCAACTGCTAAAATTTTATTATCGGATGTTTTTAGTACAGGGTTTATTTCGAACATGGACGAATCTGTGGCATCGTAAGCCCGGTATAAGTTTGACACAAACTTGGTCATCTCCTTAAAAGCCTCGCCACTAAGTCCCAAGTTAAAAGCAATTTTACGAGCCTGAAAAGGCTGTAAGCCCACTTTTGGGTCTATTTGCTCCTTATAAATAAGATGCGGAGTATGCTCAGCCACTTCTTCGATATCCATACCGCCCTCTGTAGAATACATAATTGTATTACAACCTTTGGCCCGATCTAGTAATACACTCATGTAAAACTCCTTGGTTTCACTTTCCCCCGGATAATAGACATCTTGAGCAATAAGCACTTTATTTACTTTTTTCCCCTCAGGGCCAGTTTGAGGCGTAATCAATTGCATACCAATAATCTGTTTGGATTTTTCTTTGACCTCATCCAAATTCTTTGCAAGCTTTACTCCTCCTCCCTTACCACGTCCACCGGCATGTATCTGTGCCTTTACAACAACCCAATCGGAGTTATAATCTGCCTTAAGCTTTTTAGCCGCTTCTACAGCCTGCTCTGGCGTATCAGCTATAATACCTTCTTGAACCCTTACTCCAAATGATTTTAATATCGTTTTACCCTGATATTCATGAATATTCATATCCGAAAATTTTGGCGTAAAGCTATCAATTTGCCCCAATTATAGAAAAATATTAAGACTGATTTTAATCCTAAACTCCCATTAATTGTATCTTCGTTCATGCTTGTAGCCAAAGGAATTAAAAAATCGTATGGAAAAATATCCATTCTCAAAGGAGTAGACCTCGAAATATCAACAGGAAATATCATCACTATTGTAGGCCCATCCGGAGCTGGGAAAAGCACATTCTTACATATTATTGGAACCCTAGATAGGCCTGACCAAGGAACAGTTCTAATTAATGGCACGTCTATATATGATCTCCCTGCCCAAAAACTAAGTGCTTTCCGAAATGAACATATTGGTTTCATTTTTCAGTTTCATCACCTCTTACCTGAATTTACTGCCATAGAAAACGTTTGCATCCCTGCCTTCATTGCAAAAAAAAGTAAGAAGCAAGCCAGCCATAAAGCAACTGAGTTATTAGAATTACTTGGCTTGTCACAACGGGCCAATCATAAACCAAATGAACTATCTGGAGGAGAACAGCAACGAGTGGCGGTAGCTCGAGCACTCATTAATAATCCATCAATTATTATGGCCGACGAACCTTCTGGCAATTTAGACTCCCACAATGCCGAGAGTCTTCATCATTTATTCGTTGATCTCAGAAAAAAACTCAACCAAACATTTATCATCGTCACACATAATGAAGATTTAGCTGACATGGCCGATCGAAAAATATTGATGAAAGATGGGCAGATCGTTTCAAGCCATCAATAATTTTGTGTTTTAGTTTTAATTGAGACACTTTATACGATCAGTGGATCTTTTTCCTTGGTAAAATGCCGATAAAGTAATTTATCCAACCAAGCTGGCATTATTTTATCTAAAAGCACCATTAATTTAGCTTGATTTGTGATAACTAGGGTGCGTTTACGTTTATTTATTGCCTCTACTAATAATTGTGCTACTCGCTCTGGCTTCATCATTTTGCCTTCATCCATACTCGTATCGCCCTGCTGAGTCCCATCTTTTACTAAAGCAGTATACCGAATATTAGACGCAGTAAATCCGGGCACAGCCACTAATACATGTAATCCTATTTTCAGATTTTCTATCCTAAGCGCTTCCAGAAAACCATTCAAAGCGAATTTAGACGCTGAATAACCAGTCCTACCAGGAAAGCCATGATAAGCTGCCCCAGAAGATATCCCAACAACAGAACCATTGCTTTTCAATAGTTCAGGAAGTGCATACTTGGTACAATAAACCATACCCCAAAAATTTACATCTATTAGCTTTTTTAAAACAACAAGATCCAAATCATTAAATAGCGCGCGCATAGAAATACCCGCATTGTTTACCAAGACATCAATGGTTTTAAATATTGAAACAGCCTGCTAAATCAAGTGTTTGCACTCCTCTTCCTTTGAAACATCACATTGAACAGGGAGAACGTTTATTCCAAATTGTACCTCTAGATTTTGGGCTATTTCACAAAGAACAAGATACTGCCTAGCAGCAAGTACGAGATTTGCACCTCTTTTAGCATATTCTTCCGCACAAGCTTTGCCTATACCAGATGATGCACCTGTAATAATAACTGTTTTGGGTACTGTATTCATATTATCATACTTCTTATATTCAAACCCAATCAAAAAAAACCATATACACAAAAGGGAATCTCTGCCGGATTCCCTTTCATTATTTTAGATATTATTTATTCGACAAAACTTATTTTACCGCATCTACAACCGCCTTAAACGCACTTGGATTATTCATCGCCAAATCAGCTAAAACTTTACGATTCAAACCAATATTTTTTGCACTTAACTTGCCTATTAACTGAGAGTATGAAATCCCATGTTCACGAGCGCCTGCATTAATACGTTGAATCCATAATGCTCTAAACTCTCTTTTTTTGGTTTTACGATCGCGGTATGCATATTGCAAACCCTTTTCAACCGTATTTTTAGCAATGGTATATACCTTGCTTCTTGATCCCCAATAGCCTTTGGCTAGTTTTAAGATCTTTTTTCTTCTTCTTCTCGACGCTACTGCGTTAACCGAACGTGGCATGTTGTTTTTAGTTTTTGGTAATTGGTGTTTCTATCTATTGAAAACTTAAGACCAAGTACCTGGTTAATTAAAAATTGAATTTATTTCCCAATGCAAAGCATGCGCTTTACATTGCCCATATCCGCATTGGATACCAAACTAGTTTGGCCTAGCGCACGCTTACGCTTAGTGCTCATCTTCGTTAGGATATGGCTCATGTACGCATTTTTTCTAGCAATTTCACCTGTCCCAGTAAGCTTAAAGCGCTTTTTAGCACTGGAACACGTTTTCATCTTTGGCATAAACTATCTTATTTATTTTTAAGTACTTGATTTAGATTTACTTTTTAACCGCACCTTTAGATGCCACCGTTAAGAACATTCGCTTCCCTTCTAACTTAGGTAGCTGCTCTACTTTACCATAATCTTCTAAAGCCTGAGCAAATTTAAGTAGCAAGATTTCCCCCTGTTCCTTATAAACAATAGCTCGGCCTTTAAAATGAACATAAGCCCTTACTTTTTCACCACTTTCTAAAAAATTGATCGCATGTTTCAACTTAAATTGAAAATCATGCTCATTGGTATTCGGCCCAAAACGAATTTCTTTAATGACTGTTTGTTTCGCATTAGCCTTGATCTCCTTCATCTTTTTCTTCTGCTCGTAGATAAATTTATTATAATCAATAATTCTACAAACGGGTGGAACAGCATTTGGAGAAATCTCCACTAAATCTAATCCCTGCTCTTCAGCTAATACCAGGGCGTCTCTTAAACTATAAATCCCTACCTCTACATTATCGCCAACAAGACGCAGCTCCTGTGCCCTGATAAACTGATTAATGTTGTGTTCTGCTTCTTTCTTCTTGAACGGAGGACGTGGTCCTCTACTCAAACCTGGTTTACCTAATGCCAAAGATATTTTTCCTTAAACAGTTATTTCTTTAATTAATTGATCTTTAAACTCCCCAATAGCCATACTTCCAATATCTCCTTTACCATGTCTACGAACAGAAATCAACCCCTCGCTCATTTCTTTTTCACCAATAATAAGCATGTACGGAATTTTTTTGACCTCTGCGTCGCGTATCTTCCGGCCGATTTTTTCGTCTCTGGAGTCAATCAACCCGCGAATATCGGCATTATTAATTGATTCTAAAACTTTTTTCGCATAATCTTCGTATTTATCTGATATAGGCAATATAATAAACTGCTCTGGTGCTAGCCAAAGCGGAAATTGCCCTGCACAATGCTCAATCAAAACGGCAATGAAACGCTCTAGTGAACCAAAAGGCGCACGATGAATCATAACAGGTCGATGTTTCATATTATCACTACCAGTATAGTCTAATTCAAAGCGTTCGGGTAAATTGTAGTCTACTTGAATGGTACCCAATTGCCATTTTCTACCCAAAGCATCCTTGACCATAAAATCTAACTTCGGGCCATAAAACGCAGCTTCACCATACTCAACTATGGTAGACATATTTTTTTCGTTGGCCGCTTCAATAATTGCCATTTCTGCCAAATGCCAATTTTCATCAGAACCAATATACTTTGCCTTATTATCTGGATCACGAAGCGAAACCTGAGCAGTATAATCTTCAAACCCCAAAGCATTGAAAACATAAAGCACCAAATCAATCACCTTTTTAAATTCTTCTTTAACCTGATCAGGACGACAAAACAAATGTGCATCGTCTTGTGTGAAACCCCTCACACGCGTCAGACCATGTAACTCACCACTTTGCTCATACCGATATACCGTTCCAAATTCAGCATAACGAACAGGCAAATCTTTATAAGAACGTGGCTTTGATTTATAAATCTCACAATGATGTGGACAGTTCATGGGTTTTAAGAAAAACTCTTCCCCCTCTTGTGGCGTTTTGATTGGCTGAAATGAATCAGCACCGTATTTTTCATAATGGCCTGAAGTGATGTATAAATTCTTATGTCCAATATGTGGCGTAGCTACTTGTTCATAACCCGATTTTACTTGGGCCCGCTGCAAAAAGTGTATCAATTTTTCACGTAAAGCTGTTCCCTTGGGTAACCACAAGGGTAAGCCCAAGCCTACTTTTTCCGAAAAAGTAAACAACTCTAATTCTTTACCCAACTTGCGATGATCACGTCTTTTGGCTTCTTCAAGGAGCTGCAAATAATCAGTAAGTTCACTCTGTTTGGAAAATGTTACACCATAAATACGGGTTAATTGTTTTCGAGTTTCATCCCCTCGCCAATAGGCTCCAGCAACGTTCATCAACTTTACCGCTTTGATAAAACCTGTATGAGGAATATGCGGTCCCCGACATAAGTCTGTAAAGTTCCCTTGAGTATAAAATGTAATAGAACCGTCTTGTAAATCTTTAATCAGGTCTAATTTATACTCATCCCCCTTTTCGGTGAAATAATCTACCGCTTCTGCTTTAGAAATAGATTTACGAACGTATTCAGACTTCGTTTTAGCTAATTCCAACATCTTATTTTCAATCCGCTCAAAATCATCCGAAGAAAACTGCCGATCGCCAAAATCAACATCATAATAAAAACCCATTTCAATAGCTGGGCCAATACCAAATTTCGTACCTGGATACAAGACTTCTAAAGCTTCAGCCATTAGGTGTGCAGACGAATGCCAAAAAGTAGCTTTCCCTTCGGGATCGTTCCAAGTTAGTAACTTAATAGTTGTATCTGCTAAAATCGGACGACTAACATCAATCACCTGTCCATCTACTTCAGCTGCTAAAATATTGCGTGCTAGTCCCTCAGAAATAGATAATGCAATTTGATTCGCAGTCACCCCTGCCTCATACTGACGGGTGGCACCATCGGGAAATGTAATGTTAATCATATTGAATTCTATATTGCTTACCAGGCCTTGATAAGCTTCATCTTGTGGTATCATCTTTTTTTTGTAAAAAAACTTCTAACAAATATACGATCCAAACGATCGAAAAATTTGCTAGCTCTAAGAACTTACTTAATGATGTTTACTTCACGCTCCAAAAGAATATCGAAGCGATCATGCACGCTCTCGATAATTTTAGCTGAGAAAGCAAAAATTTCATCCCCCGTAGCATTTCCATGATTCACCAGTACAAGTGCTTGATTTTTCCAAGTCCCTGTATGTCCCACTACCTTGCCTTTCCATCCACATTGTTCAATCAACCAACCCGCTGCAATCTTTACACGGTCCTTATCCGCTACTGGATAATACACGATATCAGGGAATTTAGACAATAAATGTTCAAATTGCTCTTGTACGATAATTGGGTTTTTAAAAAAACTACCTGCATTTCCAATTGTTGAAGGATCAGGCAACTTATTTACTCGAATGTGTGAAATCACCTGTGAAACATCTTTGATACTAGGTTTATCAATCCCCCGTGCTTTTAATTCCTGCCCGATGGCTCCATAGCTTATATTAGGCTTAAAATCAGCAGACAGTTTATAGGTAACCTCAGTAATGATGTATTTGCCTTGAAGCTTTCCCTTAAATATGCTATCTCGATAACTAAAAGCACAATCCACTTTATTAAATGTCCTAGTCAAGCCCGTCTCAATTTCAAATGCTTTACAGGAATAAAAAATATCCATCAATTCCACACCATAGGCCCCAATATTCTGGATGGGAGAAGCTCCAACTGAACCAGGTATTAAGCTTAAATTTTCCAAACCAGCAAATTGATGGTCCACACAATAATTGACCAAGTCATTCCAAACTTCCCCAGCACCTGCTGTTACATAAATGACATTTCCATCAATTCGATGTTTTATCCCGCCAATGCGAATATGAACAACCAAACCTTCATAATCATTTACAAACAGGGTATTACTTCCTCCACCCAGGACCAATAACCGCTCATTTTTCCATATGTGATCTGCAAATAGCTCGCTCAAATCTTTCTCATGATCGATTTGAACATACCACCGCGCATATGCCTCTACACTAAAGGTATTTAGCTGTTTTAGAGAATAGTTAGGTTTAATTATAAGCATATAGCCTCACGCTGTTAAACATGTATGGCCCGATTTGATGTAGCAGCTAAACTGGCCTCCTTAAACGCTTCGGTATAGGTTGGATGTGCATGACATATTCGCCCAATGTCTTCAGCAGAGGCACGAAACTCCATGGCCACCACAGCCTCAGCAATCATATCGGCAGCACGTGGTCCTATCATATGCACTCCTAAAATCTCATCTGTTTGTGCATCAGCTATGACTTTTATGAAACCGTCCATGTCCATACTCGCTCTTGCACGCCCACTTGCTTTAAAGGGAAATGAGCCCGATTTATATTTTACGCCTCTTTCTTTCAGCTGCTCTTCGGTAAAACCCACACTGGCTACTTCAGGCCAAGTATAAACTACCCCCGGAATCAAGTTGTAGTTTATATGGGGCTTCTGCCCTGCAATCACTTCAGCCACAAAAATACCCTCATCTTCTGCTTTATGTGCCAGCATCGGACCACGAATCACATCGCCAATAGCATAGATGCCTTTCACACTGGTTTCAAGCATATCATTCACCGTAATCTTCTTACCACGCTCTTCTACCTGAATACCAATATGCTCAAGGCCCAAACTATCTGTATAAGCCGTTCGTCCCGTAGCTACCAAACAATAATCACCCTCGAGGCTTAATTTCTCTCCTTTCGAGTTCTCAACAGCAACAAGTACTTTTTTGCCTTTTGCCTCAGCATGAATGACTTGATGATTGAACAAAAATTCCATACCCAGTTTAGTCAAGGACTTTTGCAGCTCCCTGCCTAAAGCCTTATCCATTGTACTGATAATAGAATCAGCATATTCTACAACAGTCACCTTTGATCCCAGGCGTGCATATACTGATCCCAATTCCAAACCAATCACCCCCCCTCCAATCAAAATCAAATGCTTAGGTACTTCTTGCAAGTTAAGTGCCTCCGTAGAGGTGATCACCCGCTTGCCATCAACCTGAATAAATGGAAAAATAGTAGGCTTAGAACCTGTGGCAATAATCACGTGTTTTGCAGTAATATTTTCTGAAGTCCCATCCGATTTCGAAACCTTAATCGTATGCTGATCAATGAAAGAACCTACTCCATGATAAGACGTGATTTTATTCTTTTTGAACAAATAAGCAATCCCCGATGTATTTTGTTGTACCACCTCATCTTTGCGCCTAATCATCTGTTTTAAATCCAACTTAATATCTTTCAATTGAATACCATGTACCAAAAAATGATGCGAAGCATTGTAATAATGCTCTGAGGAATCTAATAAGGCTTTTGATGGAATACATCCAACATTCAAACAAGTCCCCCCAAAAGTGTTATACTTCTCAATCACAGCAGTTTTCATGCCTAATTGGGCACAACGAATGGCAGCAACATATCCACCCGGACCGCTACCTATGACTACGACATCGTATTGCATCATATGATTTTTATTATGAATTCAGCCAAAGTTACCAATTCTCAATAGCTAGAGCTCAATAACCAGAGAAATCTTAATTAATATATTCCCGATCTGCATCGCTTAAGGAAGTTGCTTCATCACTTATTGTAGGCTCAATCTTTTTTATCGGTCTAGCTACCCATATCCCAACAATAAATCCAGCAACAAATAAAAGCACTAGTATCAATAATTTAGAAGCCCTGACATCACCAAAAAACCAGAAATAAACTTCCTCCCTATTGTTCATTAAAACAATGGTTAACAAAACAGAAATGATAATGATTGTAATCGTTTTAAGATTCATAAGATTGAACTTATTTAAGGTTTATTTTATGAAATTATTGCAGGTTATTTTTGAGCGAAATGAGGCGGATTTTGGAGCCAAAGCGAGAATTCTATGGCGAAAAAATCAAACGAAATTACAGCCAAAAAGAACCAAAAGAATATGATCAAACAAACTTTAAACAAGCTCATTAATAACTTATGTTAAGTAAAAGTTGAACAATTGGACCTACTCCAGCATCTTGATTGACAAAAATGAACTTTCCACCTACACTAAAAATTGGGGGATAACGAAGTAAATTAATGTCACCAACAGCTGTTATTCCAAAAGTACGCGGTGTAAGCGGACTACCCCAACCTACATTTTCAAAATCACAAAAAAATCCTCCCCGAAATCGCCTAATGTAAGCCAAAGGTCCCAATTGTTGGTCGGGATACAATAGTGGAAATGAATAGTTCAACAGTAGTGTATTATTTAAGTTTGCATTTGGCATCAGACTAGCATAGCCACTCACTGTTGGAATATCAATCGTGTATTGATACGCTCCACTACTTTTTTGATAGTTAAAACTAGCACTGAATGAATGGTTCGACATTAATCCGGGGACAAAAAACGTACTTCTCAAACTCCAAATATCACCACCTCCCCGAAATGGAAAATTACGATAGGTAAAAGATACATTTTCTCCCCATCGAGGAGCCAAATCTAGATTACTTTGACTGGTATTCCTACCAAAATAGAGCTGGTAATTCATTGGAAAGTTCAGATTACTGAAGTCAGTGCTAGGAGTAGCACTAAAGTCATACCGCTGAGTATAATTGGTCAATAAACTAAAACCCAAAGAATGACGCTGATTACGTTGATTCCAAAAGAAAGGAACAATCGTCCCCAATTCCGTATAATGTTCGCGCCAGATAAGTGGAATAATCGTATTGGTTCCAGTTTGAAGAACTCCAAGCTGCGCACGATTTTTATACGTCATATTGAAAATGGGATAAAAGCCTTTATAAATAGCCGACGCAAAATATTCGTTACTCCTCAATCCTTGATTATACTGATAACCAACACTGAAATCTAATGTATTCAATTGATCTCTGGACAGTAATTGAAAGCCAAACGTATTATCCTGTGTTTGATCATTTCTTAGCAAGATTGGAGAGATTTGATAAAAATAAAATAGATGATTAAGCTCTCTGTAGGACTTGCTCGCGTATTTCTCAGTAGGAATAATACCAAAAACATTCTTATTCCCTTCCTGTACTGCTAGGGGTTTTGCATAATCAATAAATGTATTTTCAAGCTGACTAGTTGGAACTCCGCTGTTTTCATCATACGTTATAGAAGCCACATCGTGCCCCCTCACTTGATAGTTGTTAAAAAGGATTTTTTGGCTCACTGGGTCGTACGAAGGATTAAAAGCCCCATATAAAGCTGACGTTAACTGAATGATATGTTTACTATCGGGGTTCAAACTATAAATATTATCTAATCCATTGTAATTCGCTTTAAATACGATATGCTGACCCGCATAGGTAGGATGTGCCAATTGCTGTTGCTGAAATGGGATAAGCTGCCTCATGATACCAGTAGGGCGATCAAACTCAACTAAACTAGCCCCATCCTTACTTATAGCCACACACACTATTTTACTTCCATCTGCATTAAATTGCGGCGTTTGTACAGTCCATCTTTCTGGATTAGCATATCTTTTCATTTCATGCCCATCTTCACTATCTAACTCGACCAGTTCAATATCATTACTATACGAAATTGACACAGCTACTATCGTTTTACCATCAGGAGATAAAGCAGGGGCAAATAACCTACTTCGATGGGTTAATTGACGATATTTCTTGGTATTCATATCGTAACTATTGATCACATTATAAGATCGCTTCTGAAAACGTTTGTCGAAACGTATTTCATCCCACACGATTTTTCCCGAGCGATAATTAAAATTATCAGCTACCTGATTTCCAATCCTTAACACTTTTTTCTCTACTCCATTTGAATCAATTCTAATAAACAAGGGTGTCTTTTTTTGACTTTCCTTTAGCACCAATATTTCATCTTCAGAAAGTGCCACAGGCCACCAGTAGTCAGCAGGAAAAGAATCCTTTCTTCTATTAATAGAAGGGTACTTAATTGCATGAATTTGATTGCTTTGTTGCTGCCATAAACCGTCCAATTCAGCTACTGTAGCGTCATGAAACCCACGCGTATTCAAATGCGCATAATGTTTGAGAGAGCGGCTAAATCCATACAAACGAAATAAACCATTTTTCATATCGGTTGTAATACTATCTAGGATAGATACACCACAATCGCGCCTCATTTTGGTAGTCATAAAAAATCCGAGTGGATAATAGCCTGGAGTAATATCCTTCATGGAGCCTAAATAATCTTTCGAATACGAATATTTACGTCCACTCAATGTATTTGTTCTAAAAGCAAGTTCAAAACTAGGCTGTCTCCCTCGACCAGCCGTAGTGAGTGCGGTTTCAATACCAACAGCATCACCCTCCCAAAACCAATTTGGAACCTGAAGATTTAAAAGAAACCCGGCATAAGATTCCAAGACTGGAACCTTAACAAAAAGGCCTCCCAACTTGTCGAACTGCACCACATGTCTGAGCTCATGCACCGCCAAACTATTTAACCAATCTTGCGTATCGAATCCCTGAGAGGGTGTTGTTAAAAACTCAGAATGGCGCGGCGCCAGCGTAACAAATCCATTTGAGATTATCCCTTGATTTTGCAAAATCAAAGAAATTTTCCGGGGATTCTTACTTAGAGATTGCGCTACTTCAGGTATAATTTTTTGAAGCGTATTAGCCATTCGCTGAGCCTCTGTTTCAAAAGCTGGAGAATAGATAATTCGAAAGTTCTTCGTGTTGATTTGCCTCCACTTGATACACGTTGGATTCTGATCTAAATCAAAAGATTGAGCATTTGAATAACATATACTAAATAGTAATATAAATGATATTAAAAAATTGATTATCAATATTTTATAATATATAAAAAAAGTCATTTTATACAATTACTAAAATAAATAGCTAAAAAAATAAAAAAAGAATAATAATACATTACTTTAAACTTTATATAAAAAATATAAATACTTGATTTACAATTATTAACAATAATTGTAAAAAAACATGTATCAAATTCATTAATTACAAATCTATCTAAAGGTTGATTTTAACGATAGTCATCTTATCTTCATAATACTCATTCCTTTTGTAAACATTCTTTTACTTTTAGTACCCAAGCAAGATTAACAATTAATGTAAAATCCATGTCCTCAAAAACGAATATCAAACTAATACTTGCCTTATTCAGTATAGCATTCTGTTGGGGGACTACTTATTTGGCGATTCGTATCGGTGTGGAAACGATCCCCCCTATACTAGTCTGCGGTTTACGAAATTTACTAGCCGGAACAATCCTACTGATTTATTTGGTAATTAATAAACAACTAACCAAAATGAATCCATTAAGGATTAAACAAAATTTGATCGTATCCTTCATGCTGATCATTTTAGCCAATGGACTTACCACTTTTTCAGAAAAATACATTTCCAGTGGACTAGCTGCGCTCATAGCCTCCTTATCTCCATTGGTTATATTACTCTTCAACCTGGGCTTAAGACATGAAAAATTTTCGTCAAAAATACTTATAGGCATTTTTCTTGCTGTTGGTGGGATTAGCCTCATCTACCAAACCAGTATCGAAGATTTCTTTAACCCTGATTACCATATAGGTATTATGGCCATTTTAGGAGCCGTGCTAGCATGGTCTACTGGAACTATTTATTCTAAAAGTCAGCCAAAATATACAAATGGCCTGCTACTAGACTCCTGTATTCAAATGTACTTCGCAGGATTCTTTCTCATATCACTGCAGTTTATTGTACAGCCCCAAATTCAGCTTGACTCCTGGACTTTTCACAGTATCTGGGCTGTAGTTTACCTCGCTATTTTTGGCTCTATACTTGGATATATCTCCTATATCTACGCACTAACTCAACTACCATCTACAAAGGTGTCCATTGTAACTTATATCAATGTCGTTGTTGCACTATTTCTAGGATGGCTAATTTTAAAAGAAGAGGTGACAATGAGAATGATTTTAGCTGCCATTCTAATCCTCTCTGGAGTAATTACAGCCAATTATTCTGAGATCAAACTGTGGAAGAAAAAAGAGTTATAATCCTCAATTCTGGCCTTTTATAGCTTCATAAATTACATCTTGAATCCGACCACGCGTGTTTAAAGCTGAAAGCTTACTCGTTACCTGCGGATTGATACGATTAGATAAAAAAATGTAAACCAAATGATATTCCGGATCGACCCACACACAGGTTCCTGTATAACCAGTATGTCCATAGGTTCTCAGAGATGCTAATTTAGAAGGGTATCCTTTACCAGTATCAGGATCTGCACGGTCAAAGCCCAAGCCACGACGGCTCAAATCCGACTGCTTGGCTGTAAATAAGTTGATCGTTTTAGACTTAAAATATTGCTTCCCCCCATAAGTTCCCCCATCTAGAAGCATTTGAAACAAAATAGCTAGATCATTTGCACTAGCAAATAAACCTGCATGTCCAGCAATTCCTCCAGCCATAGCAGCTCCCTGATCGTGCACATAACCCATGAGTAATGTTTTGCGAAAAAGTGTATCGTTTTCAGTGGGGATTATTTGGTTAGTGTTAAAATGATTTCTAGGATTAAACCCAGCTGTTTTCATTCCCAAAGGTTTATAAAACTGGTCAAAAACATATTGATCTAACCTTTGACCAGTGACCTCTTCGATCACCTCTTTTGCAAAATACATGCTCAGATCGCTGTAAACATACCTACCTCGAGTAGATAATGGGGATTTCAATATTTGAGGCCACATCACACGCTCGAAATATTGATTACGCAAATAATAATGATCAGCTACCTTAGTAGTAAATACACCAGAAGAATCACGACTAAAATCCAAACTATCTATATGCTTATAAAATGGAATAAATGGCACCAGGCCAGCCTGATGTAACATAATTTCACGCACTGAAATATTGCCTTTATCTGTATTTCTTGTTCTACCGATGTAGGCTTTTAAAGTACTGTCTAGACTTATTTTACTTGTCTCTGAGAGACGCATGACACCTAAAGTAGTGGCTGCTATTTTAGTTACTGAAGCCAGGTCGTAGATATCGTCAATTCGAGTTATTGCTGCGCTATCTGCATAGGTATGTGCTCCAAAAGCTTTATTATAGATCACCTGACCATCTTTCACCACCATCACCACAGCACTGGGACTTGCTTTCCCACGAATAGCCTCCAAAGCAATTGTATCGATCAGCTGAAGATGCTGCGAATTTAGACCCCCATCATCTGGCGTAATAGCATATCCTAAGCGTATCTTCTTCAGCGAAGTACCTAAACCTGCAGTAAACACGTCCGAGTAAGATGCTTCCAGCGTATTATTGACCTCAAGCCCCCCAAAAATCATTTGAGCTACATACATAGCTCCTATCGAACTTGGATGCCTACACCAAATCATAGACGATTTAACTAAATCAAATCGAGATAAATTTTTACCCGTACCCCAGAATGCAATGATCACGCGTTTAGATTGCTCAATCTCGCGAATAAAATGAATCATGCGTGGATCGACAGCCTCTGTATCCGTCAACTGAAGGATGACTGTATTATAAAACTTGATATCATCTTTTAAGGCATCCAATGAGATTGAATCCCAATAAACCTTTGCATTAAGGCAATCTACTTTTTGATACTTATTGAGAATACTATCAAACGCTACGGCGTAATTAAAGTTGATGTGGATACTCAGTATTTTCATTTGCTCAATATCCATCAAGGGTATACTACCCGCCTTATTATTTAAAACTACCGTAGACTTCATTACCAATTCTTTCTTATCCAGCTGATATCCACGGGCAAAATCTCCCCCTTGACCTCGAGCAATAAAGCCAATATGCGTTAGTAATAAAAGAATGAAAGCGAAATAAACCGCCGATCCAGACTTTCTCATATACAAAGATAGGCTGAAGGCACGAAAATAAAAATAAAATAAACAATAAATTAATTATATGTTTATATAAAATTAATATGTTTCACTATCAGGAGGAATCCCAAAGTCAGGAGTACGATTTTCTGCATTTTTAACCTTAATGCTTTTAATCCATTCAGCTACATAATTGACTCCATCAACCACTGTGTCTTTAGTGATCAATGTGGCCATATTCTGTGCAATTAACGCCGCCAGTGTCTTCACCATAAAGCCAGATTTTCGGAAGAATACCTTATCCAGTACCAGAGGTAGTATTGCATGCAAGGTATTACTTACCCAATCATGTTCTTCTTTTTTATCAGTTGTGCCCCCACCAAACCATGAATGAAGTTTATTGAACAACATAATTGGAGTATGCAATTGCTCAATAGCCATTTTTGTATGGCAGGCCAAAACCTCCTCCTGTTGAGCGCACTGAAGCTCCAAATAGATGATTTCCGAACGTAAATCATCTATATTTTCAATTTTGGTTTTCATAGATCATTTTATTACGCTCTTTAAGAAATTGTTTAATCAGTATATCAATTAGAGGTCTTTCAATTAAATTTTTTCGAGTAAGAAAAACAATCAAAGTCACTAATAAATAAAAACCAGCAACAATCAAAAATCCCAAAGAAGCACTACCTACCTTATCAGCCAAGTAGAATCCTGCCGATATACTGAAAAAGAGTAACGAAAAAGTAGCTAAAACACCTACATTGATAAATGCTACGCCTAAAGCAATTGTTTTAGATCCTTTGCTGACAAACTTGAGCAAGGTTAGCTCTTTACGCGTTTTCAGATAATCTTTCACCGCATTTATAATAGGTTGGTCTTCTGTATAATCCTTCATAGAGGTAGTTTGTTATGAAAAATATTTATACTGATTAGAATAAAATTACCCCTTATCTGCCTTTGTTAAGTGAGCAAATTCACTTGCCAGGCGATCCTTAATACTATCCCCCAAGTTTTTCATTGATTCATTAAGCTTATCTCGAGTTTCAGCCCCTTTATCTGGAGCAAATAAAACACCAATCACTACGCCTGCTGCTAATCCAGCTAACAAGGCAACTACTACTTTTGCACTATCGTTCATAGCTTTGTTTTTAAGGTTCATTATTCAGTTTTAAACGAAATAAAAGAAAATTTTTAGTGAGATAACTAAGCGTTACATCTTATTTTTAAAAAATTGAATCTACTTTTTTACAAACGATTTAATTTGCTCCAACCGCTTTGATACTGCTAAGTTCGTTTCATATATCCTAATTGTTAATATGAAATAGGAAAGTAACAGTGGACCAAAGACCATTCCCAATATACCAAACATGGGTATACCTGTAATCACCCCAACAATCGTAATAACAGGATGTGTATTAGCTATACGCTTAGCAATGAGAAAACGAATGGTATTATCCACATTAATAATAACCACCGCCCCCCAAAGTAACAAACCCCAACCTACTATACTATTTCCATTAACCAACTGTATCACTGCAGCTGGCACAAGAATAATTGAAGCTCCTATGGTAGGTAGAAAAGAAACAAAAATAGCTATGGTTCCCCAAAAGAGCGCATCAGAGAGACCAAAAATAAAGAATCCTACTCCTACCAAAGTACCTTGTACTAATGCTACTAAACCTTGACCCAACACATTAGAATAGGTGATGTTTTTCAATTCTTTTGCAAATTTTAAAGCATTTTGTCCTCCAAATGGAGCATATTTCAGCAAGCCCTCCTCAAACTCTTCTTGCTGAACTAACATAAAATATAAAAGAAAGTAAATAATAATCAAGCCAACTATAATGTCTACCACTCCCCCTATAACAGATGGGAAAAGCTCACCAATAAAAGCTTCCGCACGCTGTAAAATTTTGTCTAATAAGTAATGTTGATTAAACTCAGGACCAGCCAAACTGACTATTCGCTCAAGAGATATTTTAATTTGTGATGCATTATTTTGAAACTCAGCCACCTTATGAATCACCATAATACTTAACGCAAAAAAAGGCAACATAATCAGCGCGAGTGACGAAAATATAACAGATAGTGCTGCAATCCATCGCTTCCAATACAATCGCTGAACTAAAAATAAAAATATTGGCCTCAGAATAGTATATAAAACAATGGTACTTAACAAAGCACCTACTATGGTCCGAGCTGAATACAATATGGCAAGACTTAGAACCAAAAGTATGGCTGCCATGATAATATTACGCTGTTTGTAGCTATAAATTGACATGTATTTCCTAGATAAACTATATCTAATTTACCACAAAAAACACAATAATTTTAATCTTAAGTTATTTTATTTTTAATAAAAATTGCAATTATTTATATAATAGAAATAAGAAGTAAAAGCAACATAATTAAACTCACATTTTTGAAAAAATGGCTTTTCGCTTTTCCAAAAATGCGGAAACTCCCTCCTTAAAATCAGCTGTTCCAAAACAACTAGCAAACTCTGCTATCTCCACGTCAAACCCATTGACTTCATGAACTAAGCTTGCATTCACAGCACGTATGGCCGAACTTAGCGCAATTGGTGAACGACTCATTATTTTTTGCATTATATCTTGAGCCTTGGTTAATAGCTCATCTGGATGAACTACATGATTCACTAAGCCCCAATGATAAGCATCTGACGCAGTAATCATATCAGCTGTTAATATGAGCTCTAAGGCTCTTCCCTTGCCTACCAACTGTGTTAAACGCTGAGTCCCCCCATAGCCTGGAATTAGTCCTAGACTAACCTCAGGCAAACTTAATTTAGCGTGTTCAGAAGCAATACGAATATGACAAGCCATAGCTAATTCCAAGCCCCCCCCTAAAGCAAAACCATTGATGGCTGCAATAATAGGCTTATTACTACCAGCAATCATATCGAATACTTTAGTTTGTCCCTCCCGAGCTAAATCATGTCCCTGATCTTTATCGAAGTTCTTAAACTCCGTAATATCAGCTCCCGCAACAAATGCTTTAGTTCCGGCTCCGGTCAGAATAACCCCCCCGATACGCTTATTTTGACATGCATCAATAATTGCAAAATGCAGCTCCGACAGGGTTTCTTTATTCAATGCATTGAGCTTGCTTTCACGGTTAATCGTCAGAAATAAAATGCGGTCTTTAATATCAAAAAGAATGTTCTTATAATTCATGGTAAATGTTTATCAAACTCAAATGTAGGCTAAAAATTTCGGTGCTCCTTAGTCCATTGTGTAATGTACTTCACAATATCTTCGGTATGTGTACCCGGTGGGAACAGCTTACCTACTCCAAGATCATGGAGGGTTTTCATATCTTGTTCTGGAATAATTCCACCACCGGTAACCAGTACATCATCGAGCCCTTTTTCCTTCATTATTTCCATAATTTTCGGAAATATAGTCATATGAGCCCCTGATAAACTAGATACACCAATGGCATCTACATCTTCCTGTAGCGCCGTATTAACAACCATCTCTGGCGTTTGACGCAAACCGGTATAGATAATCTCCATACCGGCATCTCGCAAAGATGTTGCAATAATTTTAGCCCCCCGATCATGACCATCAAGCCCAACTTTAGCAACTAACACACGGATTGGGCGATTAAGCAATTCTGTCATAGGAGTAAAAGTTAAAGAAGGATTGTTAAGAAGCCTTATTCAATGCTTTAGAAGCTTCCAATGAAATGGCGGATTTTTCAAAACGAATTTTTGCTCCACTTTCAACCTCAACAATAAATGTAGTATCGTTCAAATCTACAATCCGACCATGAATACCAGAAGTAGTTACTACTCGGTCATTCTTTTTCAACTCCTCAACATACTTCTTATGATCTTTCGCTTTTTTCATTTGCGGACGAATCATGAAAAAGTAAAACACAACGATAATCAGTACAATAGGCAAAAACTGCCCCAATTGCCCTAAACCTGATCCCGATGAAACTTGCAATAATGGTGTGTGTAACATAGCTGTTTATTTTTATTTCAATAATTTACTCAATGAGCCCCCTATCTGATTTTCGCACCTTGCCTTCTTTCTTTAAATCGAACAAAACTTTGTCTAAAATACCATTGATAAATAAATTACTCTTGGGCGTACTAAATTCTTTTGAAATTTCGATGTACTCGTTAATAGTTACCTTAACAGGAATCGATGGAAAATGTAAAATCTCTGTTATAGCCATACGCATTAAGAGAATATCCATCATCGCAATTCGATCAGTTTCCCAATTTTTTGTCTTCCCGGCGATTAGTTGTTGATATTCTGACTCAAAGGTAATTGTCTTTAAAAACAAGTCTATAATGAAAGGCCTATCTTCGATCCAATTTGGACAGACGGAGGCTAGTTTATTTTGGAGCGGATTTTCATTCGAGAAATTTTTCAGTGTTTTGGCAACAAGTGCTTGTAAAACCACTTTATCAACGGGCCAATTGATAAATTTCTCTTCAAATATTTGAACAATGCCTGGTAATTTTAAAGCAATCTTTTTAACGATAAATTTGATTATCTCTTTATCAGACTCGATGGAATGGGTATCCAAGTGAAGATAATGTGCATATTCCGCCGTATTTTTCAATGCATCAAAAGCTGATTTACTCACTTCTGGATCGAAATCCCAAGCTATTTTATACTTTTTTACTGCGGAAATGTACGCTGGGTTTTGGATTAAAGAGATGATAAATCTATTTTCATTTAACTTCACACGAACAGACAAATCTTCTGGCGTTGGTAGATATTTACTGGCTCGTTCTTCAGCATCAACTACACTGCGATCAGCAATTTCCACGAGCAAGGACAAGAACCAGATATACAGCTCATGAACTTTGTCGACACTATCAAGTAATGCTTTTTCAAAAGGTTTGAAATCTTTTACTTCTGATTGATAATACGCATATAATGTTTGTAGAACCTTTACCCTCAGATGCCTTCTATTTAACATGTAAAGAACAATTTTTCTCTTAGTATACTTACTGATATTGCTTACTTTATGATTGAATAGCACAACAAGCCCACCAACCACAAAAAATGTGCGCAAAGATAACTTAATACAATGACACTTAAATCATCCATTGGATTTTAATTAGGCAACATATGTGAAGCCGTCTACTCACCAAAAAACAATTGAAGCAAAAACCCTATTTTAGTACCGATGGATCACTTTATTGTTTCAGCTAGAAAATACCGTCCTGCGACATTTGATACGGTTGTTGGCCAGCAGCATATTACTGGCACACTTAAAAATGCAATCAAAAATAATCAGCTTGCTCAGGCTTTTTTGTTTTGTGGCCCACGAGGTGTTGGTAAAACAACCTGTGCACGTATTCTAGCCAAAACAATTAATTGCCAAAATACCAGCTCCGAGTCAGAGGCTTGCGGTGTATGCCCCTCTTGTACATCGTTTCAAAACGGAAATTCATTTAATGTACATGAGTTAGATGCGGCATCAAACAACTCAGTGGACGACATTCGTAGCCTGATCGAGCAGGTACGCATTCCTCCCCAAGTTGACAAATACAAAATATACATCGTCGATGAGGTACACATGCTATCTCAGGCAGCATTTAATGCTTTTTTAAAAACGCTAGAAGAACCCCCAAGCTATGCCATCTTCATTTTAGCAACCACAGAAAAGCATAAAATTTTGCCCACTATTTTATCTCGTTGTCAAATATTCGATTTTAATCGAATCAGAGTAGATGACATCGCAGATCATTTAACAATTATCGCCAAAAAAGAAGGTATTGATTTTGATCGTGATGGACTACACCTCATCGCCCAAAAAGCAGATGGGGGGCTCCGAGATGCACTTTCTATGTTCGATCAAATTGTTAGCTTTTCGAACAAAAATGTCAGCTATAAAGCTGTTGCCCACAATCTGAATATCCTAGACCATGACTTCTATTTTAAAATTACAGAGGCTTTATTAGCAGAGGACATCGCCCAGGCCCTATTAATTTTTGATAAAATACTAGAACATGGTTTCGATGGCAATCACTTTATCATTGGACTAGCGTCACATTTACGTGATCTATTGGTTTGTAAAGACGAAATAACCCTAGCATTACTCGAAGTAAGTGACGGAATTCGCTTAAAATATCAACAGCAGTCTCAGGAAACAACCACCTCCTTCTTATTATCGGCACTCAATATTGCCAATCAATGCGATCTGAATTATAAAGCGAGTAAAAATCAACGCCTACAAGTTGAGCTTAGCCTCATCAAAATGTGTCATATTTCAGCTGCGTTTAACCTATCCGTTTTGCAGGCACCAGTTGTCCTTGAAAAAAAAAATACTGAGCAATCATTAGTAAACCCCAGTACCCTCGCTAAGAGAAAACGATCTGAGCCAATCCAACCGCCTTTGAGCATTGACATAGCTGAGCAACAAAACGAACCACCAGTACAGGAAACCCTCGGCCCAATGGCCAAATATTCACCTGATGATGAAGCTCTAAAGACGGCTGAAATACTTATTGATAAACAGCATAAGCCCACTAATATTAAGAAACCTAGCTTAATTATTGGAGCAACCAACTTAATACCCAATTTAAACACGCTAGCTACAGCCACCCTTGTAGAGGAACAAGAACCCAGTTACATCATTGGAACCAGTCAGCAGCCCTTTACTACTGACGATTTAATAAAACTTTGGACTAATTATGCTAACAGAAAGAAGCTGGAAGGTAAAATCAACCTATTTACATTAATGACCAGCAGACCTCCTGTACTTCTGGATAATGCACAGATAGAATTGTGTATCGAAAATAGTATTCAGGAAGCCCAACTACTCGATGAAAAAATCGATCTGCTTAATTTTTTACGCACAACGCTTCAAAATTTCAACATTGATATTGTAACCAAATTGGTGGAAGACACACATAAAAAACGACTATACACCTCCACTGAAAAATATCAATACATGACTAAAAAAAACCCAAAGCTGGAAGCATTTAAACAAAGGTTTAATCTGGGGATTGATTTCTAAATCATTGACTTAAAATTAACTCCGCGTTAGAAATAAGATGTAACTCAAATTTATAGCTTTCCATAATTGGATTGGCTAGTAATTTTTTGCAGGCTTGATCCACCTTATCTTTGGCTATCGTTTCACTAGGTGCTTCTACCTCTAAGGTAATGTGCTTACCAATACGAACATGTTGTATTTCTTGTAAATCCAAATTTTTCATGCTACTTGTCACCGCTTTACCTTGTGGATCTAGGATTTCTTTGAGTGGCATGATATTGATCTCGGCAAAGAATTTCATTTGAGGAGTCTAAATTGAATGATTGATAATAGAATATATACCAAGATAATAATTGGTACCGCTGCAAATCTAAAAATTACCAATAGAATAAGTGAGGATAAAATCAGGCTGTAACGAAGCAAATTATCCGATACACTTAGGTTTTTAAACTTGAGAGATAACAATGGCAATTCGGCTATTAATAAAAAACTCATCACTACACTAAATCCTAATAGAAAAAAAGGATTAAGTATCCATGAAGTCAAACAAGCATTTTCATCCGCAATAATCATTGGCAACGAAGCGACTAGCAATGCATTAGCTGGTGTTGGTAAACCAATAAAATTTTCTGTTTGACGCACATCTAAATTAAACTTTGCTAATCTCAAAGCTGAGAAAATAGCAATAATAAAAGCTGAAATTTTCAAACAACCCACTTGCGGAGCCAATAAAAATAATTGATAAACCATCACAGAAGGTAACAAGCCAAAGCTTACCATGTCGGCTAGTGAATCTAGCTCTTTACCCATATCAGAATATACCTGGAGCACTCTGGCTGATAAACCATCGAAAAAATCAAAAATTGCCGCAGTGAGAATAGCAAGAGAAGCATATTTCAGCTCCCCTTGAAAGGCATAAACAATTCCTAAACAACCACTAAAAAGATTTAAACAAGTGATTCCATTGGGTATATACTTCTTCATGATTAATATTTAGCTAAGTAGCACAAGTATGATGCAGAAATATTTTTCTAGCAATCATCAAGAAAAGAATCTATTAAATAACCTGTGCGAATAGTCAGGCCATGATCTTAGCCATTCATCGAAATTAAAAACTCTTCATTGCTCTTTGTTCCGCGCATTTGCGCTTGCAAAAACTCCATCGATTCCTGCGAATTCATATCGGCAAGATGATTACGTAATATCCAAATGCGTTGCAACGTATCACGATCCAACAATAAGTCATCTCTGCGCGTACTTGAAGCCGTAAGATCAATAGCAGGAAAAATACGCTTATTAGCTAGTTTACGATCCAACTGAAGCTCCATATTACCAGTTCCTTTGAACTCTTCAAAGATAACCTCATCCATCTTGGACCCCGTCTCAGTAAGGGCTGTAGCCAAAATGGTTAAAGAGCCTCCATCTTCAATATTACGAGCTGCTCCAAAGAAGCGTTTGGGTTTATGTAGCGCATTGGCATCCACGCCCCCTGACAGAATCTTCCCAGAAGCCGGAGCTACAGTATTATAAGCTCGTGCTAGACGCGTAATAGAATCTAATAGAATAACCACATCATGCCCACATTCAACCATTCGTTTTGCTTTTTCTAATACAATATTGGCTATTTTAACATGTCGTTCGGCAGGTTCATCAAATGTCGATGAAATCACCTCAGCACGTACACTCCTAGCCATATCCGTCACCTCTTCCGGACGTTCATCAATTAACAAAATAATAAGATAAACTTCTGGATGATTTTTAGCAATGGCATTAGCTACGTCTTTTAACAACATGGTTTTACCCGTTTTAGGTTGCGCCACAATCAATCCACGTTGCCCCTTTCCAATAGGTGTAAATAAATCAATAATACGAGATGAATGACTTGCTGTATCAACAAATAGATTCAATTTTTCTGTAGGAAAAAGTGGAGTCAGATAATCAAAAGGGACCCGATCTCGAACTTCAGCAGGAATGCGACCGTTAATTGCTTCTACGCGAACGAGAGGAAAATATTTCTCTCCTTCTTTGGGTGGGCGTATACTTCCACGTACAGTATCTCCTGTTTTTAACCCAAAAAGTTTGATCTGTGATTGTGATACATAGATATCGTCCGGAGATGATAAATAATTATAATCCGAGGAACGCAAGAATCCATAACCATCGGGCATAATCTCTAAAATACCCTCATTGATAATCGCGTTATCAAAGTCCATATTGGTAATAGGGGCTTCCTGATTTTTGCTGGTATGTCCTTGATTTTGGCCGTGCCGATGTTCTGCTTTTCTGAGTTCCATCGAATTAGTGGGCACAGTAGTGGGCACAGATTTCACTACTACTTCATTTTGTACACTAGAAGCAACTTCTTTTGATGCATTGAAAGAACTCTGACGAGCTGAAGCCTGATTAGAGGTATTTGAATGAGTATCAGACAATGATACTGACGGTACTTCTAAGTGCGGCCTAGTAGCATCCAGGCTTACTTTACCAGAACGCGTACGCTTACGTCCTTTTTCAGTGCCCTTATCCATTTTTGTTTCAGAATGATTCGTTTGACTAGCAGTAACCATAACACTAGAAGTATTTGGTAAAGTCGCTTCTGACAATGATAAAGGCACTTGAGCATGGCCATTTTGTTCTTCAATAGCAGAGATTAGCTCCTGCTTACGCAGAGTATCTGTATCAGCTATACCCAAAGACTGAGCTATTTGACGCAGTTCGGATACGAGCTTATCATTCAATTTGGTGATGTCAAGCATTAAATAAAATTTATTATTGGGGATTTCAGTTTTTTAAAAAAATTACTTGGCGGAAGTAATCACGAAAATGATCGTTTTAATAATGATAATTGGGAATTTTATTACGATTGTCCTGATCTCGCGTAGGACTAGGATGACACTGCAAGTCTATGCAAAAAAAATGAAAAAATGAAAAATATCAATTCTATAAATTAATTTCAGATAGATTTTCCTCTATTCAAGCCACTGTAAAGATAAACCCAGAAGAAAATCTATCTTTATCCTTGTGAGTATTCAACATTTATACTCAACATGATTACTGGATACTAAATAAACAACACTACCTAATTCCGCATATTCACATACTGCAAAGGCTGACCAAAATCTTCCTTACGACACAAAGCAATAACAGCTTGCAGATCATCTATTTTTTTCCCCTGAACACGAACCTGATCATCCATTATAGACACTTGAACTTTTAACCCGCTGTCTTTTATCTTTTTAACTACTTTTTTAGCCGTTTCTTTATCAATTCCTTCTTTGATTTTGATTTCCTTACGAATCATATTACCAGAAGCATATTCTTCTTGGCCAAAATCCATGCTTTGGGGATCCAAGCCTTGCTTGACCATACGCGATATCATCGAACCTTCTATCGCTTTTAGACGCATTTCATTTTCTGTAACAATGGTTACTTCGTTAGTTTTCTTATCTAATTCAATCGTGCTCTTGGAGTCACTGAAATCAAATCGATTTAAAATTTCCTTTTTAGCATTGTTGATGGCATTATCCAATGTTTGTCCATCTATTTTACTGACAATATCAAATGTTGGCATGAACTATATGGGCGTTAATTGATAAGATTATTAAGCTATATTTTCTTAAATAAATTCTTTACAAGCTACAGTATGGTAGACATTTTCACGGTATTTGTCATCTTTCTTAAGCAATACAAAGATGATTACTAATGCCCCCAACTCCATTACCAACATCAACAAACCAGTTGATCTAAAATCATGTGAATAAAAATAGGAGGCAGTTTGGATGCCGAAGATACTAAATAACCATTTACCCGTTGTAATTAAGCCTGAAACTTTACCACTAGCCCCAGCAATCGAGTCCAAGGCTAATACGTACATCATATTTAATGGAACAACAACACCAATCGACAATAATATAATAACCGATGTAATCCAGTTTGGATGTTGAACATTGAATATTACAAAGAGTAAACAGGCCACCACAAATAAGATCATAAGCCCTATGCTAATTAAGAAAGAGACCTTCTTACCTATCCTATCCATAATACTACCACTAAAAATACTAGTCAATCCAAAAGCCAGAGTAAGTAAACCTTGATAAATGCCAAATGTTTTCAAACTAACCCCAAATGAACCTACATAGATAATGGAAGCCATACCAACAAAAGTATAATACGCTCCTATGCATAATGATAGAGAGGTAATATAAAGAACGGTAACTTTAGATTTAAAAATGATAGCATACTCCCTAATAGAGAATCCAATATGAGGGTTATTCTTCTTATCACTTGGAATAAATGCATGAAATACAGCTAATGCTAAACTCCCTAGCAAAACCAATAGCAAAAAATTGAAACGCCAATTAAAAAATAGCGTTGCAAAACTACCCATCGTTGGAGCCAAACAGATAGCTAAAGTGCCAAAGCCATTAAACAAGCTCATAACTTTCTGCTGTTTCTCTTTTTCGTAGAAATCCAAAATTATTACAGGAGCCAAAACAATTGACGCAGCTACGCCTATACCTTGTAAAATTCGTCCAATCAACAGCGAATAATATCCCACAGAAAAATAACATAGTAGGCTGCTTAGAATAAAAACTCCAAGCCCAATATTTACCACCCGTTTTCTTCCATATTTATCCCCTAAGTTCCCAGCAAACAATGCCGCAATACAGTGAAACAATAAATTGGCTCCTAATAAACATTCTGTCTGAAAAGGAGAGATAACAAATTCATATTGTATTTGCGGAAAACTAGGCACGCAGATATCTATTTCTGCAGCAGAAACAAAAACCACAAATAAGATTGTTAGAAATTTTATACTGGAATTATTTAATAAAGTCATAATGAATTTAATTTGCATTAAATCATAAACCCTAGATAAAGGCACACTCTAAATGCACTCAGTGTGGGTTTATAGGATTTTATTTTGAAAAATATTAAGGAATTAGTTAGCCGTTTTAAAACAGCTAACTCAAAGAAACATTCGAGCTCTTTTCACTAAAAGAAACCGAACACAATTAACGACGCCCACATACTGGATTAATCAGTGGATTTGGATGAGCATTATTTTCATTTCACTACTCATAAAATGGGTTGCAAAAATAATCACTTTTTTAAAAAAAACAGAATTTCAATCTGCGTAGATTCAACTACGCCAATGCCACTTTTTGCGTCAAAAATGAGAAGAAAAGGATTATATTATGCAGACGGTAGTTGATGCCACTTGCAACCTGAATCTAACCAATAAAGAACTAACATCACTATTTGACACAGTGGAATTAATGGCTTCGGAGGCCTTTTACCTTTTCTTAAATATGGTAGAATGTATTTCTCAATCACATTCTTGCTCAAGACTCCCAGTTCGAATATTATTTTTTGATTCACACCACAAAATTCGACATCTAACTGGGTTTTCTTTTATTGGGCATTAAAACTTTAGATCACCTCGCTTAATATTTGCCATTTTTGTCCACACGAATAATAGGAATATTACAATTCAATCTTGAAGCCTGTTTTGCCCACGCCTCGTCTTGGTCCCTCGAATATTCTGAAAGAACAATATACACTGCCTTAGCTCTAACCTCAACTGGGCGAGGTACCTTACTATACAGTTTGGAATCAGACGTTTTTCGTCCAATGAGAAGAAGCTCATTATACGAACATCCATGAGCTTTTTGTTCCATTAGTATTTGATCTGGAACCTTGAATTCTTTCAGTGAGCTCACTTCTTTACTTTCGCTAAACATAGCAACCCAGCATCGAATATCACATTTGTGAGAAAGTGCATGCAGACTCCGCTTGCTGCTTTGACAAAAAAAAGTCATATCTTCAGACGTCTTAGGACTCCCAATGTCTTTATAGTCCGTAGATAAAATACTTTGGGATGGTACATCAAGTACATATCCGCAATCACTTGCGAATGTTTCTCCTGCAGTTTTCTCTGAAACCAAGGAAGCACTTATTTTCTCCCAATCTGCTGGAAATCTGCAATTTTTTACTCTAAAATCAGACGACTTCGGTTGAACATGCACAATATGCTTCCAACCAGTCACCCACTTATCCACAGGATAGTGCCTAACCTTCTCCCACTCTAGCAATTTAGATTTTAGCTCATTGATTATTTTGCGATCATGTACCCTGGAATTCCTAACTATACCATCTATCAGGGTCGTTTTTTCCCTACTCATCAAGGGATCAAAAAAAGGTTGTGGATTAATCAAACGATTGGTCTCTTTAGACTCAGTCGACCAAAAGTCCAGGTTTGCTTCTGCCCAAAAAGGCATTTCTCGCATTAAATCCTCCATATTTAATCAAAATTATTTTTCCGATTTGACACAAAAACTATACAACAAACTTAAAAAAAAATAAATTTTAAATTAGTAATAAATAAATTAATAATAAACATGTATTCTACACCCACTGGATCTTCCTAAACTGGTATTAAATAACTCCTTTACGAAATACTAACTTTGGGCCTATGTATAAAATAAACCTAAAGCCATTCCGTGATTTTCTTCATTCCAAACAAATTGGTGGAGTGATTCTCCTTGGTTGTGTTTGTATTTCTTTAGTGATTGCCAACTCAAGTTTGGGCAGCGATCTTGAGAATTTACTGTCTTATGAAATCGGATTTGGATACTATCATTTTCAATTAAGTCAATCTGTATCGACATGGGTTAATGATGGCTTAATGGCAATTTTCTTTTTACTGGTGGGACTAGAGATCAAACGCGAGATACTCGAGGGAGAACTATCCTCAATCAAAAAAGCAACTATGCCGCTATTTGCCGCTTTCGGAGGGATGTTCGTGCCAGCACTTTTATTTACCATAATCAATTGCCATACCCCCACTAACAATGGCTGGGGCATTCCCATGGCAACCGACATTGCTTTTGCTTTGGCAATTATGTCTTTATTAGGCAAACGAGTACCTACATCATTGATCGTTTTTTTAGCAGCCTTAGCTATTGCCGATGATATTGGTGCTATTTTGGTTATCGCCATTTTTTATACTGAACAACTCCACTGGGATCAACTACTCTATGCGGCCGGAATACTTGTACTGTTATACTCTCTCAATCTGATGGGAGTAAAAAAGTTGCTATTTTATGTCATTCCTGGATTGTTCCTATGGTATTTCATTCATCATTCAGGTATTCATGCAACGATATCGGGTGTACTACTTGCCTTTACTGTGCCTACCAATCCGGAAAAAAACGAATCCCCATTAGAAAAATTAGAACATATTATTGTAAACCCAGTTAGCTTTCTAATTATGCCCATTTTTGCACTAATTAATACCAATATTCCATTTGAAAAGAGTATGATCACTGGCCTAAAAAGTCCGCTTGGCCTAGGAATACTCTTAGGCCTTATTGCGGGAAAACCCATAGGCATCACCCTATTTTCCTGGCTATCAGTCAAATTTGGACTATGTCGATTACCTTCAAAATCCAACTGGAAACATATTATTGGACTAGGTATGCTTGCAGGAATCGGATTTACCATGTCCATTTTTGTATCAATGCTATCTTTCAATGATCCGACCTATCAAACTAATGCTAAATTTTGTGTGCTCTTAGCTTCTCTCATTGCTGGACTTTCTGGCTATATCTTTTTATGGCTAATACATAAAAAACAGAAAACAAATCACATCAGACAGCAGCGTTAGCATTAATACCTTATTGACCTTATAAACTCCGGGATTCGTTCAATGCCATCCTGTTCAGCCAACAAACGAACAAAAGCACTTCCAATAATAGCTCCACGTGTATATTGAGACGCCATTTTAAAGCTTTGTTTATCGAAAATACCAAAGCCTACCATTGTAGGATTATTCAATTTCATTTCTTTAATTCGTCGAAAATAGGCTTCGGTTTCATCGGAAATCTGCAGATTTTTCCCAGTAGTGGCTGAACAGGAGAGCAAATAAATAAATCCCGTGCTCAAAGCATCAATTTGACGGATACGCTCAGGAGAGGTTTGCGGAGTCACCAAAAAAATATTGCTTAAATGATTTCGTGTAAAATAATCTTGATACAGCTCCTGGTACTCCTCCATTGGCAGATCAGGAATAATCATCCCATCTACACCCACTGCTGCAGCCTGATCGCAAAATGCTTCCACACCATATTGAAATACCGGATTCACATAACCCATCAGCACAACAGGAATAGAAACACGTTTGCGTAAATCTTTCAACTGATCAAAAAGCGCTTTCAAACTCATCCCATTTTCTAAAGCCTTTTGCGAACTATACTGAATAATTGGTCCATCCGCCAATGGATCAGAAAAAGGAAATCCAATTTCAATAAAATTGGCACCTGCTTTTTCCAATGCTTCTGCTATGGCCAAGGTGCTATTTAAATTAGGATATCCTGCGGTAAAATAGATAGAAAGTATAGGCTCTTGTTTATTTGCGAAAAGATAGTTTAGTCTATTCATGTTTGGAATCCTCTCCTTTACCATTTAAAATAATTCATATACGTATCTAAGTCTTTATCACCACGGCCAGAAAGGCAAATAGCCACAGTTTCATTCCCAAAAAATTTCATCTTTTCGAGATATGCCAAGCCATGTGCCGACTCAATAGCTGGAATTATACCCTCCAACTGAGCACACAATTTACCTGCTTGCATCGCCTCATCATCTGTAATACTTACATATTTCGCTCGACCAATCCGTTGCAGATAGGCATGCTGCGGTCCAATTCCAGGATAATCTAAACCAGCGGAAATGGAATAGGGCTCCACCACTTGCCCATCACCTGTTTGCATAAAAATCGTCCGACACCCATGTAATACACCCTCCTTTCCAAGTATAGAGGTTGCCGCTGAATGACCACTATAAATGCCTTTTCCTGCAGCTTCCACAGCAATTAGTTGTACCTGTTCATCTTCCAAAAAATGGTAAAACATACCCATGGCATTACTTCCACCACCCACACAGGCAATCACATAATTTGGGTTTTCTGAGCCTGTCTTTTCTTTCAACTGCTTTTTAGTTTCAGCAGATATGATAGACTGAAAACGTGCAACCATATCCGGATAAGGATGTGGCCCAACTACTGAGCCAATGATATAATGGGTGTCTTCTGGATGATTAATCCAGTCACGCATAGCTTCATTGGTGGCATCTTTCAAGGTTTTACTGCCCGATTTAGCGGGCACTACTTTTGCTCCCATCATTTTCATTCGAGCCACATTTGGAGCCTGACGTTGAATATCCACCTCACCCATATACACCACACATTCCAAACCTTTCAAAGCACAAACTGTAGCTGTGGCCACCCCATGTTGACCTGCTCCAGTTTCAGCAATGATGCGCTTCTTACCCAACCGTTCAGCTAATAAAACTTGTCCAATTGTATTATTAATCTTATGAGCACCCGTATGGTTGAGATCTTCCCGTTTTAGAAAAATAGTTGTGCCGTATCGCTCCGACAACTGCCCAGCTAGAAATAAAGGAGAAGGACGCCCGACATAATCCGTCAAAAGCTGATGAAATTCCCCTTGAAAACCGTCCTCATAAATAATTTCCAAATAATGCTGACGCAAGTATTCCACATTGGGATACAGCATCTCGGGAATATAAGCACCTCCAAAATTGCCATAATACCCTTTCTCATTCACCTGATAATTCATGATTGTTCCTCTCTTTCTATCGATCGAATAATTTTTATTGCTTCTGCAACGCCTTTAACGTCTTTAATTCCTGACTCAGTTTCAAATTTGCTATTCAGATCAAGGGCAAATAAGCGATCATCGCTTAGTTCTTTCAGCTGCTTTAAATTTTCCAAACCCAGCCCCCCACTCAAAAAATAGGGCTTATCGTAGGGGTATTTTCTCAATATATTCCAGTCAAATGCACGACCTGTACCTCCATAACTGGGAGATTGTGTGTCAAAAAGAAAATAATCTACTGCATTTAAATAGGGCTTCAACATCAAAAAATCAATGGATTCACTGACTCCAAAAGCCTTAATCACCATTACCCCTTCTTCCTTTAAAGCCAAACATTGACTGACTGATTCTTTCCCATGAAGCTGCACAACCTCCAAATGGTATCGTCTGATTTTATCTAGAATTACATCAAACGCTTCATGAACAAATACCCCCACTTTTTTAATTCTCACAGGAGGTATGCTAAATAATCGATCCATCAACCCGTCGGAAACGAAGCGTTTAGACTCCGCATAAAATATAAAACCTACATAATCGACAGCCAATTCTGATAATTGCCGGAGATTATTCATCTCACGCATACCACAAACTTTCACTTTCATGCCAATAGTTTTTTAAAGCTTGATAAAGCTTTGCCACCAAACAAGGAATCTTGCGCCTGAGCAAAGCAATCAGCAAAACTTTTGTTTAGATGAATCGTTTGAATCGCTAGCGCTGCATTTGATAACACGACTTGATTTTGTGCAGTAGTCCCCTCACCCATTAGCACAGACTTAAAAATAGCCGCCGACTCTTGTACCGTATTCCCACCATAAATGGCTGCACCATCGATCTGATTGAAACCCAAATCAGCAACTAATTGTAAGTGTTCACCCCTGTTTGAAAAAGTTTTAAAATCAGAGGTCAACGATACCTCGTCATATCCATCCAAAGCATGTACAATAGTATATTGTTTACATGACTGTTGTTGATAGAGATAGGCATACAATCGTGCCAGGTCTAAACTAAAAACACCAATTAACTGGTATTTGGGCTGCAAGGGATTCACAATTGGGCCAAGTATATTAAAAAAGGTTTTCACCCCTAGTTCTTTTCGAATAGGCGCCACGGTTTTCATGGCTGGATGAAAAAGTGGCGCATGCAAAAAACATATTCCAGCATAATCAATACACCGACGAAGTTTATCTACCTCATTATTAAATGAATATCCCAAATACTCCATCACATTAGATGACCCACACGCTGAAGAAACACCATAATTGCCATGTTTAGCCACGCGATAACCTGCTCCAGCTACCACAAATGAAGCTAGTGTAGATATATTGAAGGTATTCTTCCCATCTCCTCCCGTACCTACTAAATCAATCAGCTCATGACCATTCAAATCTATTTTAAAACACAGTTCAAGCATGGCATCACGAAAACCCTCTAATTCCTCCAAGGTGATCCTCCGCATGCAATAGACAGCCATAAACGCAGCCATCTGTGAATGACTGTATTTACCCGAAGCTATATTGATCAAAATTTCCTTAGCCTCTTGCTTATCAAAAGTCTTATGGTCGAATAAATGATTTAGTATCTGCTTCATTGTATGTTACCCTTAAAGATTTTAAATCATCAAACACAAAAAAAGGGTTGCTTGTAGCAACCCCTTTCTGTATTTAATCTCTTCAATATTGAATATTACATACGCTCCCCGATTGCCAAACAATAATTTGCCCGCCACCAGATTTGATATGTAAAAGTTCTTTTCATTTTTACAAATAAAAGCAATCTTTATTTAATATAAAAATATTCATTGAAGACATATCCACCCGTGGATTCGACACGTCAAACACAAATCCCCTCAATAGTTTTTCTTTAAAGTATTGAGGAGATACTGTTATATCTCTTCATTTTAAAATACCCTGCATTCTTATTGACTTTGCTTGATCATAACTTATCATCGTATAGTAGCACGTTCCTTCAAGTAAATCGATACCGCTATTCGACTTTCCAGTGAATACATTTGTTCTATTATTATACATAAAAAATTGCTATAAAGTACTACCCTAACTTTACAGACGAGCGATATTAACAGTTGTTAATAACCCAGCAATCCTTACTCACTTTTTAAACAAGCCCTTAAGTAGGCTCCGTATTTATTTATACCTTCGGGACAATTACTGAAACTTAAAAACCTCCAATTGCATGGATAAAAAAAAAGTAGAAAACCTACGACAGAATTATGAGTTCGTGGGCCTTTCAGAAGATACTATCGCCCATAACCCTATTCAACAGTTTGATGTTTGGTTCGAGGATGCACTCAAAGCTGATTTATATGAGCCTAATGCCATGACTTTAGCCACCTCAAGTATCGATGGAAGGCCTGCTGCACGCATTGTTCTTCTTAAAGGATTTGATGAAAATGGATTCGTATTCTACACAAACTACCTCAGCGCAAAAGGTAAAGCAATAGATCAAAATTCTCAGGTAGCACTTGTATTTTTTTGGGCTGAGTTAGCCCGTCAAGTCCGCGTTGAAGGAATAGTCAAAAAACTAAATGAACAAACAGCTGAAAATTATTTTCATTCGCGCCCTAGAGGAAGTCAAATCGGAGCTCTTGCTTCACCACAAGGCCAAGTCTTAATAAACAGACACCAGCTAGAAAAGACTTGGAGAGATCTTGAACAGCAATATCAGGACAAACCCATACCCAAACCAGCATACTGGGGAGGTTATTTGGTAAAACCAAAACGAATGGAATTCTGGCAAGGCAGAGAAAACCGCCTCCACGACCGGATTCTCTACGAAAAGACAAGTGATAAAAATTGGAAAATTAGCCGACTTGCACCGTAAAGGTAAAGGTATTGCCTAATACACCTTCACCATGAAGATATAATTCTGCAGTTTTTTAATTTGATCTTTTCGATCCAATCCTGCAAGCATATTTCTTTTGGTTAACACTATTTTTTTATCAAGAGAGTCCTGAGATATCGCCTCGATCGATTTAAGCAAAAACTTCGACTTAATAGCGAAAGCAGCTCCATCAAAATGTGTTTGCTTGCCACTAATAATTCCTATTATATTTCCATGACTATCCAATAATGGACCACCACTATTTCCCGGATTCACCGGGATAGAAACCTGATAAGCCAATGTATCACCCGCATAACCCGTGCGAGAACTCAAATATCCCCTACCATACACTGATTTATCATCTGGAAATCCAATAGTGAACACATCCTCCCCAATATCTGACAATGATCTTTTAAAGCTATAAGGCAGAGCAGTAAAGGTTTTGAAATGAGGGTCCGAAATTTGTAAAACAGCTAAATCACACACTGGATCTACATAAATCTGCTTCACTTTAAAAGATTGTCCTTCCTCATTCTGAACCTGAATAGAGTCTGCTCCTTGAACTACATGATAATTAGTAATAACATAACCATTAGTAGAAATAGCAAAACCTGTTCCCCTAAAACGCCCTGAATCTTCTGGCTTATTCACTGGTTTACCATTAATATTTCTGATCAACGCATTTTGAGATTGCTTTAAGCTATTCACTTCTCTGCGTAATATCGAATAGCTCGTAGATCCTGAATCAGAAAAATGTCTCATCAACGTCCATGTCGTTATCACAGCAAACAAAGCCACCGAAGCTGCAACAGTTATATGACTACGATAAGTATGCCATAATTTTTTGATAGTAAAAGTCTTTTCACGCTGCTTCACAATTCCTCCCACCTTAAACTGTTGATAAGCCTCTTCCATGTCCGAAACAAGCCGCTTGCGCGCCCCATACACCGTTAAGTGCTGGATAAATGATTGATGCTCTATTACTATGTTCTTCACCTCCTGATCCTCCACACATAATTGGTCAAACTCAGCCAATTCCTCAGGAGATAATTCCCCCCTTAAATGACGTTCCACAAAGTCGATCAATTGCTGATCATGTTTCATGCGTATTAATTTAATGTTTGCGTCTATTTTTAACGTCACTCTTTGTTCACTTGACTCAGGTTTTGATAACCATAAACCGATCATGAACCAGATTAATCATTCGATATTGATGAGTAGCAGCTAAAAAAAATCTTCTTTAAACGCTGCATACATTTATACTTTTGCGTTTTGGCATTATCTGCATTGGTGTATCCGAATCTATCCGAGATATCTTGCATAGATTTATTTTGGATATAATAATCCTCAATAATAGCTCTACAAGGCTGCCCCAACTGACTTAAGGACTGCTCCATCTGCCAAAAGAGTTTATCCTTGATTTCATGCTGATCCAAATCCTCTTCCAATGCAATAAAGTCATCTAAGTCACTAATATTCAAAGCATTTCTACCCTTGTGATTTAATCTCTTAAGCCACAAACGCTTGCAAACAGAGTAGATGAAAGTTTTAAGTTTACTACTTAATTCAAAATTTCCTGCTTTTACTTTATCGTATAAAACAATAATCGACTCCTGAAAAATATCTTTTGCATCTTCTTCACTCCCATTATTGCTAAGTATCAACTGTAACACCATAGGAAAGAAAGATTGATACAAGTGATTTAACGTTAGCCTTGAATCGGCTAAGATTCCAGCAATAAGCTCATTATCACTTAAAGAATACTCTTTTATCTTTCTGTTCACTATTAATACACTCCTAACTAATTTGTAACCCAATGATAGGGAAAATATTTTTTTATTTGAACTGGGTTACCTTTATAGATTACACGTATTAAGGTTAAATTATTAACAACTTTATAGACAAAAAACGATGAAAAATCTATTCAACTTCGGCTTTCTAGCATTGGCTATTTCTGTATCTGTTGCAGCTTGTAGCTCAAACAAAACTGAATCTTCTTCTACTGATACAGCTGCTGTTGAGGCTCCTGCTACCAGTGCTGTTGACACTGCTGCTACTGCCGCTCCTGCTACTAATACTGAAGCTGCTACTACTACTGAAGCTGCTCCTAAAAAGTAATTTCGAAGAAGAGAACTTTCATAAAAAGCCCTGTCAATTATATAATTGACAGGGCTTTTTTAATTGAGGTGACTTAATATACCCCAACCCCCTTTCTGAAGAAGAGCTGAGAAGAAAAGCCTTAAGCCGATTTTTTAATCCATCCCTTGATCCTTTTTGAGTTAGAATCAGCAATCAAATACATACAGGGCACTAATATTAATGTTAAAAAGGTAGCAAATCCTAATCCAAAAATCATTGTCCATGATAAAGGACCCCAAAAGGCTACACTATCACCACCAAAAAATATATGCGGATTAAACTCAGTAAACAATGTGGTAAAGTCAATATTGAGCCCCACAGCTAATGGGATTAACCCCAACATAGTTGCCGTAGCTGTTAAAAGCACCGGAGTCATCCGTGTACGACCTGCTTCTACAACTGCTTCTCGAACAGGCATCCCCTGCTCAATCATTAGATCTATAAACTCCACCAGCAAAATGCCATTCCGAACCACAATACCTGCTAAAGCAACTATTCCAATACCAGACATCACAATAGACATATCCATCCTGAATATGGTAATGCCCAATAAAACTCCAATAATGCTAAATAAAATCTCACTCAAAATAATGAATGGCTTACTGATCGAATTAAACTGAGTAACGAGTATAATTAAAATCAAACCCAATGAAATCATCAAAGCTCTTCCTAAGAATGTAGCGGTTTCTTGTTGCTCTTCTTGCTCACCAGCCATTTTAATTTCTACTCCGTCCGATTTTCTAAACTGATTGATTTCGTTTGCAATATTAGCTACTACCTGATTTGGATTGTAACCATTGAGTACATTAGATGACAAAATAATAATCCGTTTTTGCTGCTTGCGCTTAATACCCCCATAGGTATTGATATAATCAATCGTAGCAAAGGATGAGAGTGGCACTTGACGTATAATCCCACCCATAGCCATATCACGATAGGTCATCTTCATATTTCGTAAAGCCTCTAGATTATTACGCTGATCTTCTTTTGCACGAAGGTTAATTTGATAGTCATCCTCCAAATCACGAAACTTTGAAACCTCTTTTCCAAACAAGGCGGTCCGCAAACTCATACCAACCTGACCAGTCGAAATTCCCTCACGATTGGCTCGCTCTCGATCAATATCGAATATAATTTCAGGTTTATTATTTTGAAAATCTGACTTTAGTTCTTCAATTCCACCAATCTGTTTGGCAATCAAATATTTCTTGAGGTCTTCCGAAACTCTCACCAAAGAATCTAAATTATCGCCTGTAATTTCAATACTGATTGGTTTTGAAGTTGGTGGTCCCGCTTGCTCCTTAGCTACTGCGATTTCAGCACCAGGAATACCTTTAACAGCATCGCGTATTTTATTTAAATAGGTTGATGTATTAGGCCCCTTACGTTTGCTATACTCCACAAAAGCGACCGTTACTTTTCCTTTATTCGAATACTTCCCTTGATCCTCATCTTGAGGATCGGTCACACCTACTGTTACATTAGAAATGATAGAAGAAACATCGGGATTATTTTTCCCACCTACTACTTTGGTTACTCGCTTCTCTATATCCTGCACTACTTTATTTGTATAAGCTTGATCTGTACCAATGGGCAAACTAACATATACGTAAACAAAGTTGGGATCACCATCGGGGAAGAATACCACTTTAGGGGGAATAATTGACACCAAGAAAAAAGCAAAGAAGAATAAACCAATTGTTCCCCATAACATCGTTCTCGGACGTTTTATAGACCACTCCAAGATATGAATGTATCTATCCTGAATACCTGGCCAAATATTAGTCTGAAACTTTCTAACTAGCCCTACTAAGAAAAAATGATTCAACAGATACAATAGCGCCAAAAAGACTACAAAATTCCCAAAACCAAAATTGATCAAATAAGCAATTAGTGCAAAACTCGAAAATAGCAATAACGTGCGCTTTACTTTAGAGTCAAAAGTGGGCGTTTTTTCATCATCATGATGCTCAGTGCCCATAAAATCGACCGCAAAAACTGGATTGATCACATACGCTACAACCAATGAAGCCAGTAACGTAATAATCAACGTAATAGGTAGGAAAAACATAAATTTTCCAATAATCCCTGGCCAAAATAATAATGGTATAAATGGAGCAAGCGTGGTCATTGTACCTGAAAATACCGGTATAAAAACTTCTCCAGCAGCCATTTTAGCTGCTTGTGCAATAGGAATTTTCCCATTGTCAAATATTCGATGTGTATTTTCTATCACCACAATGGCATCGTCCACTACAATTCCCAAACCAAGCAAGAAGGAGAAAAGCACGATCATATTCATAGTGAAACTAAAACCAAGTAATCCTCCTAAGGCCGGCATAGCCATAAAGGCAATAAACATGGATAAAGGCACCGACAAAGCAACAAAAATGGCATTCGTTGCTCCCATGAAAAACATGAGAATGAGGGTAACTAATATAAAACCGATAATAATCGTATTGATTAGGTCATGTAGCGTTGTCCGTGTTTTATCTGATTGATCACCTGTAATAGTAATATGTAGGTCCCTGGGCAGTACTGTTCCTTCCATTGATTTCAGCATCGCATTAATTTTATCCGAAGCTTCGATCAAATTCTCCCCTCCCCGTTTTTTCACGTTCAACGTGATCACATTTTTCCCAAATAAGCTAGCGTAACTCTCCTGCTCCTTAAAGGTATCTTGCACATCAGCAATATCTCTTAAATAAATGTTTGCACCTCCAGGATTCTGAATGGCCAGATTGGCTATTTCATCCGCATTCTTAAATTCTTTCTTCACATTCAGCGTACGCCGAACCCCATCCATTTTAACAGTCCCCCCAGAAATAGTTAGGTTTTCATAACCCACAGCTGCTTCAATATCGTGAAAAGACAGCTGAGCTGCAGCCATTTTATTGAGATCAACATTGATTTGTACCTCCCGATCTAAAGCACCAATAATGTCAACACCCGATATTTCCTTAAGTCCTTCAATACGGTCTTTCAAATCATCTGCATATTTCTTTAATTTTTTCAAATCATAATCCCCTGAAATATTGATATACATAATGGGCAAATCAGCCAAATTAACATCCATTATATTAGGCTGATTTGGAAGATCATTTGGTAAGTCCTGACGCGCTTTATCTACTGCATCTTTTACACGTTGTTTGGCATCTTTAATATCCACATTGGTATTGAACTCTGCCGTAATGATGGAGTAGTCTTGGTAGGAGTTGGAGGTTATCTTTTTCAGACCTGATGTTGACTTTAATTGCTTTTCAATCTGTTTAGTTACCAAATTCTCCATATTCGCAGGCGAGGTTCCTGGATAAACCGTCGACACGAATATTTTAGGGATGATAATCTCTGGAAAGTTCTCTTTGGGTAGATTGTTATAAGAAAAATAACCCATAATGGCAATAATTACAACCAAAACATAGATGGCCGTTTTATTATCCACAGCCCAACTAGATGGGCCGAATTCTTTATTGATGTCTTTCATTGATATAAAATTTTAAAAAACCCTTCTCTTACTCTTTATTTAAAGCTCACAGCATCCCCGTCATTCAAATTCTGCATACCTGCAGTGATCACCTGATCCCCTACTTTCAATCCTGATAAAACTTCTACACTACTATTAAATGCTTTACCTGTTTTAATATCTACACGCTTGGCTTTGCCACTGACAACAACAAAAACATAATCAGTATTTTCTGCTTTCTGAATTGCATTAATGGGGATGGTAAGCGCTTTTGGATTTTTATAATCCAATACCTTAAGTATGGTCAGCATATTAGGGTGATATTTATGATTGGAGGGCAATTGAGCTTCAATACTAAAGCTTCTAGATAGGGGGTCGATTGTTTTGGAAGCAAAAGACAAATTTGTTTCAATCGTATCTGGAACATCAGGAAGAATAATAATGACTTTGTCACCTTGATTAATCCGCCCCGAATAGCTCTCGGCAACCAATGCTTTAGCTTTCAATTTACTGGCATTCACTACACGAATGGCGGACATCATGCCTGGTGCTACTGATTGACCTACACGTAGATCCATTGCATCAACTGTTCCACTTATCGGAGATTTGATTTTATACATGGCTAATTGAGAGTTCAACGTAGCTATGCGACGCTCAATACCTTCTTTTTGTGTTTTGGCATTGAGATACTGTACCTCTGTACCTATTTTTTGATCCCAAAGATTTTTTTGACGCTGAAATAAGGTATTAGCCAAATCCAATTGATTTTGTAATTCGGCAATACTTTGACGTAAAACTTGATCATCAATCTGAGCCAAAACTTGTCCTTTAGTAACATTTTGCCCAGCGTGCACAGAGATAGCAGTAATCATACCACCAGTTTCTGGATTTACTTGAACATTTTCCTCTGCATCTACTCTTCCTTGAACTTCTATATAACTCGTAAATACACTTTCTGCCACATTATAGGCGTTTACATTTTTAGCATTTACTTCAGCATTTTTGTCCCCTAACTCCATTTCTAAAGCGGAAATCTTATTATTCAAGTCCTGACGTTCCTTTTTTAATTTATCAAGCTCGGCCCTTTTATCCGTTGATTTTCCCGCACATGATGCTAAAAAAATAGCTGAAGCTATACCGATTATCCTTATTCGTTTCATTTGATGTGATGTTATAAATGACTAATAGTTGATCTTTCCTAATGCTTTGTCCAAATTCACTTTATTAATTAGCATATCATACAATGCATTGATATAATTATTTTCCGCTTCCTTCGATGAAGTTTCTGCAGTAGTAACCTCCAAACTCGATCCTACACCTTGTTCATATTTGATACGTGATACATCCAATACTTCTTTGGCTAGTTTCATATTTCGTTTCTGATTTTCCAAAGACTGTATTCCATTGGTATATTTCGTTTGCGCCATTGATACTTCCAAATTAATCGCATTCTTAAGATCATGAATATCATTTTCAGATTTCAAAACCTCCAATTTGGCATTACGAACATGATACAAGCGCTGCCCCCCTGAAATAATGGGCAATGAAACTTTTAATCCAACTGATGTTACAGGAAAATTATTACTAAATATTGTGGAAAAATCATCCGACATAAAACTCCTAGAAACATTCCCAAAAGCTACAGCCGAAGGCAAAAATTGACTTTTATAGCGCTTTAAATCAAGCTCGTTCAGTTTCTTACGCGTTTGGAGCAGCCCATATTCAATACGATTTTGATACACAACTGTATCCGAAACCATAGTCACGGGTTGCATTTGCAATGAAGAAATTGTCTCTTTCAAGGTTAACTGCATCTGTATGGGCATCCCCATTTGAAACTTAAGCAGATTGTTATTTAACCCTAAAAGGCGAACCACGTTTTCACGCTCTGTTTCCAGATTATTTTTAAGTACACTCAGCCGATCTACATCTATTTTCTCCACCAAACCATTCTGAAACAGAGCTTCAGTATCTTCCAACGATTTTCGCAACCTCACTAAATTGGCATCAATCAACGTCAGCTGTTCATTATTCACTAGTACAGAATAATATGCTTTAGTAACCCCTACGGCAGTCTCAATCCTAGTACGCTTCAAATTACGAACCGAAAGCTCTTTGTAAGTCTTAGAAGCCTGTATACCTACGATATAACTACCATCAAACAAAAGTTGACTAATGTCGGCTCCCACTGATGATTGGTACTTCGTGCCAAACTTAGCACGTATATCCGGATCACCTGGCTTGCCAAAGAAGCTAGCCGGAATAATTACTGTAGGGATGTCTATATAATCTTGAAAGCTATAACTTCCACTCACCTGTGGAAGCCCTATCCCAATAGTCTGCTTAACAGTATTTTTGGCAATGTTTTCATCAATTTGAGCATTTAGAATAGCATTTTGATGCTTCTGAGCATAATCAATTGCTTCATTTAAACTAAAATTGTACACACTGGGTTCTTGTGCCCTTACCTGAAAAGCCCAAACAAGGCAAAATGCGAATAGATGTAATTGGTGTTTCATTTTACTAATAGTGGTTAGTTTATTTAGATTCTCTTTTTAAATAGGCCATTAACTTTCGGCCTTGATCTGTACAAATGCCATAAATAAAGTGATCTGTAAGCTCTCTGATAACTTGTGATATACTAAACTTTTGTACTGGAAACACCATCTGATTAAAAGCCATATCAATTTGCTCAATCCTCATCCTAGCAATAATTTCCACATTGATTTCTGCTCTATAGTATTTTTCTCTGATCCCTCGTTCTAGATTATCAAGTACCTTTTTGTATAGAACATGTTCTCTAAAATCTTTGAAAAGTATCCACGCCTCCGGATAATACTTTTGCAGATCAGAAAATACAATCGGATTTGTATTAAACAGTATTTCTTCCAATTTATTGACAGAAATAAATATTTCATCAACAGCATTTCCTATTTGCTCAAAGTCCTCACTGATAATAGCTACTTGTGCATCGATCTTACCTTTCATCAGTGTAATAATCAGCTTGTTTTTATTACCAAAATATTGATAAATGGTTTTTTTAGACATCCCCAAGTGTTTAGCTATATCATCCATAGTCACCCCTTTAATGCCATAACGACTAAAAAGCCTGTCAACTTCTAATAATATGTGCGCTTGTAAATCCAATGATATCTCTAAACTTCAGGCCATAAACCTATGGAAACTTTTTTATATCCAAAAGTTTCCATTAATTAATTTTAAAAAATAATATTTAAAAATTTAAACAACAAAGAAATGACGCTATAGCACCACCTAAAATAGGCCCCAAGACTGGTATCCAAGCATATGCCCAATCACTATCTCTTTTATTTTTTATGGGCAAAATTGCATGCATGATGCGCGGCCCAAGATCACGAGCCGGATTGATGGCATAACCTGTTGTCCCACCCAAAGACAACCCAATTACCCAAACCAAAAAAGCAACTGGAATTGCACCAACAGCACCTAAACCAATAGGAACATGATTAATACCCTGCAATTCCGCACCCTTCAAATGTAGGATGACAAATACCAAAACAAACCCTCCAACAAACTCACTAAACAAGTTGATTGGATAGTTTCGAATAGCCGGAGCTGTACTAAAAACTGCTAATTGCGCATTGGGATCTTCTGTCGCATTGAAGTGGTCAATGTGTATTAACCAAACAATAAAAGATCCTATTCCAGCTCCAATAAACTGAGCCAATATAAAGCAAGGAACCTGTGCCCAAGCAAACTTACCCGCTACAGCCAAAGCAATAGACACCGCAGGATTCAAATGGGCTCCACTATATGGGCCAGCTACAACAACCCCTACAAACACGGCTAAAGCCCAACCAGTAGTGATTACAATCCAACCACTGCTATTTCCTTTTGTACCATTAAGTACTACGTTAGCCACCACTCCTCCTCCCAATAAAATGAGTAATGCAGTCCCAACAACTTCCGCTAAGAATTCGGTCATGATAATAGTATTGAATATTTAAGTGAGTAAATAAAGACAAGAAATCAATTTAAAGAGTTTATGAGTAGATCTTCTTCGGGAATAATCCAACGCTTAGATCGATCGACAGCTCGATGCCATTGATCAATCAATCGTTTTACTTGAATAGATTCTAAACTTGGCTCAAAAACACGATCAACCAATTGATGCGCTTTAATCTCAGCTATATCCTTCCAGTAGCCTACAGCCAAACCCGCTAAATAAGCTACACCAAGAGCTGTTGATTCTTGAATAACTGGCCGAATCACTGGAATGCCCAAAATATCCGACTGAAATTGCATTAGAAAATCATTACCAACAGCACCCCCATCTACTTTTAAATCAAGCACACTAGCTCCTTCCATATCAGAACTCATCGCATAAACTACATCGTATACTTGGAAACAAATAGATTCCAATGTAGCACGAACAATGTGAGCAGCAGTAGTACCCCGAGTAATCCCGATCATCATACCCCTAGAGTATTGATCCCAATTCGGTGCACCTAAGCCCGTCAAACTAGGAACAAAATAGATCCCACCATTATTTGGAACAGACCTGGCCATCACCTCAGTTTGAGCAGCATGCTGAATAATTCCTAAACCATCACGTAACCATTGCACTGCAGATCCCGCACTAAAAACGCTACCCTCGAGTGCATAAGATACCTGGCCGTCTAACTGCCAAGCAATAGTTGTTAGTAAATTATTTTTAGAAACCACTGGACGATTCCCTGTATTCATCATCAAAAAACAACCTGTACCATAGGTATTTTTTGCTGATCCAACCTCCGTACACAGCTGACCAAATAACGCCGCTTGTTGATCACCCGCAATTCCTGCAATGGGGATTTTAGTAGCAAACAAGGTAGTAGCCGTCTCTCCATACACCTCACTGCACGATTTTACAGCTGGTAACATCGATTCTGGAATATCAAACAAATTAAGTAATTCATTATCCCACTGAAGCGTATGAATATTAAATAACATGGTCCGACTAGCATTAGTCACATCAGTTATATGCATTTTACCCATCGTTAACTTCCAGATTAACCAGCTATCAACCGTACCAAAACATAACTCTCCATTTTGAGCACGTGCCCTAGCCCCTTTAACATGATCCAATATCCACTTTACCTTAGTAGCTGAAAAATAAGCGTCCAAAACTAGACCTGTTTTTTCACGAATCATTTCTGCCTTCCCTTCAGCCCTAAGCTCATCACAAAATGACGAAGTCCGACGATCCTGCCAAACAATGGCATGACACAAAGGCTGACCCGTTTTTCGATCCCATACAATCGTCGTTTCACGCTGGTTAGTAATGCCTATACCCGCAATTGCCTTTCCATTTAGTCCAGCCTTAGCAATCACTTCTGCAATCACTGCTGCTTGTGTGGACCATATTTCAGCTGCATCATGCTCTACCCAACCTGGCTGAGGAAACCATTGTTTAAATGACTTCTGCGCAATCGCCACTGGTTTACCTGATCGATCAAAGATGATAGCCCTCGAACTGGTTGTTCCCTGATCAATAGCCAGAATATACTGCTGATCCTGATTCATATTTATATTATTTTAAGATTTTTTAGAATTTCTATTAGTTAAGAATCCCCGAGCTAAATCAGTAAACGACTGAATTTGATCATTTACCCAATGTTGATCTTTATTCAGCTCTCTAGCCAACAAAAGTGCAACTTCCGAGGCCATAGCCATGGCCGCCCGAGCATCTAAAAAAAGCATTCGCATCCTACGTGCTAATACATCTTCTACCGTACGTGCCATTTCAAAACGAGCTGCCCAAATCACCTCTGCTTTTGTATAATCGTAGGATGGATGTAGGGGCACTGCCAGTTCAGAATTAGTCCTACTTAATTCTAAAATGGCAGACGCATCTGAACCATAAATTCCTAGATGAGTGGAAAAATCAGCTTCAGGTAAATACCCGTGAATGTGATGATGATGCGTGAAACAAGAAACATATGCCAACTTCCCTACTTTAATGGCCGCATTGACAGTATCCTCCGCCATTTTACGAAATGTTGTCCATTTTCCTCCTGTAATAGTCACAAGACCTGAGTCAGCAACGATCAGCTTATGACTACGCGATAGTTCTTTAGTTGACTTGTTTTTCCCACGAGGCGCTGCCAAGGGTCGAAGACCCGCGAAAACAGATCGCACATCCGCACGACTTGGTTTACGACTTAAATACTGTCCTGCTGTTTCTAAAATAAATTCGATTTCTTGCTCCAAGGCATGAGGCTCAAGAGAAATCTGATCTACTAAGGTATCGGTCGTTCCAATGACCACTTTATCATGCCATGGAATAGCAAAAAGAACCCGTCCATCGCTAGTTTTGGGAATCATCAATGCACAATCTCCTAACAAGAATGAACGATCAAATACCAAATGGATCCCCTGACTAGCCCTAACCATTGTTTTTGCTTGTTGGTTATCCATTTTCAACACATCATCTACAAACACACCGGTTGCATTAATTACTACTTTGGCACGTATTTCATAAACCTGATCATTTTCTAAATCCACAGCCTGCACGCCTGCTATCCCGCCATCTGCATCTTTCAACAAATTCGTTACACGCATGTAGTTAATCAGACAAGCGCCATTTTCAGCAGCACTTTGGGCCACATTGATTAATAAACGCGTATCATCAAATTGGCCATCATGATATACTATCCCCCCCTTTAAACCTTCTTGATTGACAGACGGAAGTGCTGCTATGGTTTTTCCCTTCCCCCAATATACAGATGATCCAATCCTGAGCTTCCCCGCTAATAGATCATACAACGTAAGCCCAGCAAAATAAAAAGCACTTTCCCACCACGAATAAGTCGGAATGACAAAAGTTTGATTACGTGTCACATGCGGTGCATTTTCAAGTAGCAAACCACGTTCCCTCAATGCCTCTAACACCAAACCTAAATCGCCCTGTGCCAAATACCGCACCCCACCATGAACCAACTTTGTGCTACGGCTTGAAGTACCTTTTCCAAAATCAGCCCCTTCAAGCAAAAGGACCCGGTACCCCCTTAGAGAAGCATCCATCGCAATTCCCAAACCTGTAGCTCCACCTCCAATAACGATCATATCCCATAACTGCTCCTGAGGCAGTCGGATTAACATTTCATTTCGATTCATCATTACATAACTTATAAGCTTGTTTAAATTTTATTTTTAAACGAACCAGTCAAAAGTAGCCTTAAAATTTAACGTACCTTCGTCAAAAATAGCATATCACTCGCCATGACTTTATCCCCACTAACTGCTATCTCTCCCATTGATGGACGCTATCGAAAATATAGCCACGATTTAGCACTTTTTTTCTCAGAATTTGCATTAATCAAGTTTAGGATTTATGTGGAAATAGAATACTTCATTGCGCTGTGTGAACTGCCCCTACCTCAGCTTGAAAAATTTGACCCAATCTATTTTCCCAAACTAAGAGCCATATATGAAAACTTTGAGATCAAAGATGCGGAAGCAATTAAACGTATCGAACAAACAACCAATCATGATGTAAAAGCAGTTGAATATTTTATCAAAGATCAATTTGATGAATTGTCCATAGGTGAGTTCAAAGAGTTTATTCATTTTGGACTTACTTCACAGGATATCAATAATACAGCCATTCCTCATGCATTTAAACTAGCCCTAGAAGAATCCTATTTACCTGCGATCAACGGGTTGGTAGATAGCCTAAAAAACCTTGCTAACGATTGGGCTCAAGTTCCAATGCTATCTAGAACCCACGGACAACCAGCCTCACCAACCCGATTAGGCAAAGAACTATTGGTATTTATAGAACGTATTGGCGCCCAATTAACCCAGCTTCATTCAATTCCATTTTCAGCAAAATTTGGTGGTGCCACTGGTAACTTCAATGCGCATCATGTCGCTTATCCTGCCATCAATTGGGTCGCTTTTGCAAATGACTTTGTTAACAATCAACTTAAACTAAACCGCTCCCAACACACTACCCAAATTGAACATTACGATAATTTTGCAGCACATTGTGATACTTTAAGACGAATCAACAACATATTGATTGACCTTGATCGTGATATCTGGATGTATATTTCAATGAACTATTTTAAACAGAAAATCAAATCTGGCGAAGTAGGATCTTCAGCTATGCCACACAAAGTGAATCCAATTGATTTCGAAAATTCAGAAGGTAATCTGGGCCTAGCGAATGCTTTGTTTGAACATTTTGCGACCAAACTTCCTATATCACGCTTACAAAGAGACCTGAGCGACTCTACTGTTTTACGCAACATTGGTGTACCCCTAGCACATACCCTTGTTGCTATCCAGTCAACAATTAAAGGGTTGAGTAAATTGGTGCTCCATACTGAGGCTATCGAGAAGGATCTTGAAGCAAATTGGGCGGTTATTGCTGAAGGAATACAAACAATATTACGCCGTGAAAACTTTACAAGTCCTTATGAAACACTAAAAGAACTAACAAGAACTGGCCAAACAATCACCGCAGAATCCATCTCCTCATTTATAGATTCCTTGGATATACCCGAATCGATAAAAACAGAGATCAAAAAGATGAAGCCATCAAACTATACGGGGGTATAAAATTGCTTTATTCATCAAGCCAATGTGCTATACGTTCGATCACCTCATAAGAAACATGTTGTGGCTTAGTATATTCCTCAGGCGATGGTTTCCCTTCCCCCTCCATAAAAAAATGATTCAATTTAGGGAATGATGCAGCAGAAATATTGTCTTTTGTACTGGTAAAGCTTTTCCACATCTGGTAATCAGCTCTGGGTACTTGATAATCTCTTTCCCCTTGAAGTACCAGACACTTCTTTTGCAAAGCAGCATAAGATTTTAATGGATCGTGTGATTTTAAATCTAACCAGTACGATGCTGGAATTGATAATGGCAAGCTATCAACAGGAGAACTTAAAGTCAACTTATCCGAGTTTAGGTATCTAATTTGAGCCCTCATTAATTTCAATTGATTATTTTCTTCCTCGCTTCGTTTTCCATCTAAATCAAATTGATACTGATATTGCTTATAAATCAAATCCTCTAGCGGAGAATTATTCGCTGCCAAAAGAATCAAGCCTCTAAGAGTTTTGGCTTCTAAACCTATTTCAGACGCCAGCATACCACCAAAGCTATGGCCAGCAAGATAAATTTCTTTGGAATTGATCTGCGGTATTAATTTACACATGTTAATAGCTGACAAAGCATCTTCAATAACTTCTTCCCGAATAGTAATTCCATTTTTATAATCCCCAGGATAACTATAGGTTCTTTTATTGTATCGAAGGGTAGCAATCCCAAAGTTGGCTAAGCCAATAGCCAAATCCTTAAACATCTTATTAGGTCCTATAGCCTCATCTTGATCATTTGGCCCAGACCCATGAAGCAAAACAATTACGGGAACTGGTTGATCCAGATTATTAGGTAGCGTCAAAGTACCATCTAGCTTATGGATATTATCAGAATCAACTACGATTGCCTGTTCCAAATAATGACCTGGCTTAGCGTAATCTGGTAAATGATATACATGCTCTCCATGGGGTAGGAAGTAAAAACCACCAATTTTATCACCAGAAGTAACCACTACTTTTAAATCCAAAAGTTGCTTCTCAAACTGGCATGGAAAGTAAAAACAGGCCTGATTGCCTAACTTCTCTTTATAAGCATCCGCAACGTGAGTTAGTTTTCCCGTACTAGAAGTAAGCTGCGCCCACGTGTTCTCCAGTAAGCTAGAGCTTAATTTCTCCCTTACATGTTCATCAACTAATGCATAAGCTTTAGTAAAATCTTGCTCCTTCAAATGGTTAATAAATTGCTTGGCCACCAGTGAGTCAAGCAGTTTTCCTAAGCAACTAGTAGAACATATGAGTAAAATAATTATCAGAACAACATTCTTGAGTTTCATCTTTTTCTTAGTTTACACTCCGAAATAACCACGTAATAGATAAGTATTTTTAAAAAAATAAATAATACATTTTTAAAGAAAATTATTTAATATAAAATTAAATAAAAATAAAAAAAATATCAACAAAACATATTAAAACAATCCAAAATATTAATCTACTAGCTCAAAAAGTATATTGACAATATTTTATGAAGAAAAAACTATTTTACTTTCTTCTGCAAGCATTCATCTCAACCACGTTTTCAGGTTTCCCACAGACAACTTTTAGCCGAGCAGATTCCTTGCGTGGTAATTCAGGTCCTTTACGTACCTGTTACGATATCCGCTATTATCATTTAGATATTCAAGTTGACATAGCTAAAAAATGGATCAGCGGAACCAATCTTTTTCGCTTCACCGCAAAAAAAAAATTTGATCGTTTACAACTCGATCTTTTCAAAAATATGACTATTCAAAAGATAGTTTACAAAGGCGTAGAGCTGCCCTTTGTACGTGACTTCAATGCTGTTTTTGTACAATTTCCAGTTAAGATCAAAAAAGGGTCAACAGAAGAGTTTACTATTTTTTATAATGGCTACCCTAATCTGGCAAAAAATGCACCCTGGGATGGGGGCTTCGTGTTTTCAACAGATCAAGCTAGAAAACCTTGGGTTGGGGTTTCTTGCCAGGGTTTGGGAGCAAGTTCCTGGTGGCCAAACAAAGATCAACAAGCAGACGAAGTGGATAGCATGCTCATTAGTGTAACCGTACCTTATAACCTCATGAATGTAAGTAATGGACGATTACGATCAAGTATTGACCTAGGCAATGGATTCACTAAATACGACTGGTTCGTATCATACCCCATTAATAATTATGATGTAACAATTAATATTGGTGACTATAGCCATTTTAGTGACACATTTGATGGAGAGGCTGGGAGATTAGACCTGGAATATTATGTATTACAAGAAAATCTCATCAAAGCCAAAGAACATTTTTCTAAAAATGTTAAACCTATGCTTCAATCGCTTGAACATTGGTTTGGCCCCTACCCTTTTTATCGAGATGGATATAAGCTAGTTGAAACACCATACTTAGGCATGGAGCATCAAAGTGCCATCGCTTACGGTAATAAGTATCAAAATGGCTATGCCGGACGTGATCTTTCTGGTACGGGTTTAGGCTTAACATGGGATTATATCATTGTACACGAAAGTGGACACGAATGGTTTGGCAACAGCATTACATCAAAAGATATTGCTGATATGTGGATCCACGAAAGCTTCACCATGTATTCCGAAGCTTTATTCATCGAATCGCAACAAGGAAAAGATGCTGGAGCAAAATATATAGTGGGCCTGCGACGAAACATTCGAAACGATCGCCCTATCATTGGACCTTACAATGTTAATCAAGAAGGCTCTGGTGATATGTACTTTAAAGGGGCTAATCTATTACAAACCATACGTACACTCACTGGCGATGATCATAAATGGCTTAACATGCTCAGGGGAATCAATCAGAAATTTGGATTAAAAACAACCACGACCCCAGAAGTGGTTCAGTACATCAACAAAACATTAGGTATCCGCTTGACCAAAGTGTTTGATCAATACTTACGATTTAAAGACATTCCTACTTTGGTATTCAAGAAAATGAACAATGGAGTCGTATACTATCGCTGGCAAGCAGATGTAAACAGATTTAATATGCCAATGCATGTAACTGACGGTGATCGAGTTCTGGTTTTGAAGCCTCATTCAAGATGGAAAAAAGTAAAGGTCAAAGAGGATTTTATCCCCGATACCACACATTTCTATATCCATGTTAAAGATGAATCGACACATCAAGAATGAAATAAAATAAATTTTAGACCGGCTCGATATAATGACCTAAACAATGAACCGAAAAATTACTCACCTACTACCGCTCGTATTTTTCTTTCTTAGCACAATAGCCTATGCCCAAATTTGTGGGACACCTGGTTTAGATGGCCCCTTTGACATTGGCGGGCAAGTAAATACCTATTACCCGCCTGCATTCAATACAACGCTTTTAGCAGGTGCTACCTCTACGATGCTTGCCGCCGTGCCAGCAGATGTGGTTTTCAATGGAGGTATTAATACGTATTCAGCAAATCACAAGTCGATAGAAGTGGGTGATCTTCTTCTGATTATTCAGATGCAAGATGCTACCATTAATTCATCCAATAGTAATTTATATGGTGATGGTACAGATATATCTGGACCAGATAAATTAGGAGGAACAGGATATACTGACTTGGGTAATACTGGTCTATTTGAGTATGTCGTAGCAACTAATGATGTTCCCTTGACAGGCGGAACGCTCACTTTTAGAGGTGCGGGAGTGGGTGGTGGAGCTGTTAATACGTACAATAATCAGGATTTTAATCCATTGAGTACTACTCAAGGTCAACGGACATTTCAGGTAGTACGTGTACCACAGTATTCGAATGTAAAGCTGATTGCAAATATTTCTGCACCGCCTTTTAATGGCAAAGTGGGGGGAATTATTGCGTTTGATGTAGCTGGAACCATGAATTTTAATGAAAAAACAATTAATGCAGACGCTAGAGGTTTTAGGGCAGGATTTGTTTATACACATACTACACCTAGTTATTGCGATAAGTCTGACTATGTTGCTTTGTCTACTAATACGGATTATAAAACATCAGGTAAAGGTGAAGGAATAGTAGGATCTGCATTAAATATGTGGGATGGGTTTAATCAAGTTATAAACAATGCAGAGGGATTGCCTAATGGGTCCTTTGGACGAGGAGCACCAGGGAATGCTGGAGGAGGAGGAAATGCACATAATGCAGGTGGTGGTGGTGGTGGCAATGGGGGGGGTGGAGGAACTGGAGGAACTGGGTATCATGGTATTTGTTCTGATACTACTTCATCCGCTAGTGCCGGTGGCCGACCAGGATCTCCTACGGGTACACCTACTCCCACACGTTTATTTATGGGTGGTGGCGGCGGTGCAGGAGAAGTAAATAATGCGACCCATGGTAATAGTGGGGGTGTTGGGGGTGGAATTATTTTATTGAATGTTGGAAGCATAAGTGGAACAGGTACCATTACTGCTAATGGGGGAGCCGGCCAGAGTGCTGGTTGGTGTGTTTCTTTTGATACAGGATGTTCAATATATGATGGAGCAGGGGGAGGAGGAGCGGGCGGAACAGTGTATCTTAAAGTAACTAGCCCAAATGCAGCGGCTAGTT